>WLWG01002298.1_pt1 | contig 14852 bp, 23 predicted proteins | sample 6712871 | NCBI WGS metagenome assembly WLWG01 (sample SAMN12718693, study PRJNA515312) | sponge metagenome | isolation source: marine sponge | host: Mycale hentscheli | place: New Zealand: South Island, Marlborough, Capsize Point | collected 2003-05-01
AACATACAAGGATACGAGCAAGCTTTACAGAAGATGGATCCAGATGCTTATAACAAATACGCTGCAGAGTTCCGTCAAGGAACAAATGACGCAAATGTAATACCTTTTAATAAAGATGAAGGCATTATGTCTGTTGCTGATGAAGTAGTTGAAACTCCGGCTAAAGCAGGAGAGGGTAAGTTTACTAAAGCACAAGTATTACTTGAAAGATTAAAAAATACAATTAAAGAAAATCCTAATGATGAATACGTTCAACAAAACTTTCCAAACTTTATAAAAGAAATAGAAGCTAAACCAGAACTTGCAGATAATCCAAATGTTCAAGAATCGTTCGGCTTGACTGATTTATCAGAGACCCCGGACCAGAGACTGGTTGAGTATTCAGATGGTACTTTAGATTTCTATACTAAAGGTAATCAAGGTGGAATGGAGTCTGTACAATCATTAATAGATGAGTTAGGTATCTCACAAGAAGAAGCGATAAGAATAAAACAATTAGAACCTGAAGATCAGATTCTAGAAATTACAAAACTTAGAACGTTAAAGAATAAACCTGAAAAGGCACAAGGAGGTTTGATTGGCTTACATATTTGATCAAGAACGTAATACATTTATAGATGATGAAGACAAAAGTCTTGGTAACAAACTTGCGTTAATCGATAACGATGAACTAGAAAAAGCGATTAAACAAATTGACGAGCAGTTCGGTCCAGGCACCACGTTCCCTGCATCAGAAGCACCGACTCCTCCTAAGACTATTGAGAGAGATATGTTTAATAATGCGTTTAAAGAAAGCGCAGCAAATGGCGGGATGATGAGACAGAACTATGAAAATGGTGCTGAGGTCATGACTCTTAATCCATTGTTTCCAACAAGAGATATTGACTCTCAAGACTTTCAACCAATAGATGTAGGCGGAGCAGTAATACCTCCTCTAGCTATTGGTGCAGGTGCTAAAAGATTATCAGATATATTTTTTAATAAAGATGAAGATGAATCTAAAGAACTTGAAACTATTGAAGAAGATAAAAAAGATCCTGAGAGACCTTTAGAAGAACCTCCACAAAAAGATCCTTTTGAACCAGATACACTTATAAAAATTAAAGAGCTAACCGACGCTTACAGAGAAACTAAAACTAGAAAAGAAGGTGTTACTACTTCTGTAGAGGCAGATCGGGGCATTAGAGAAAGAGTTAAACCTGCAAGCAAACAGCCTATTATGACTGTAGATGACAAAGCTGAGTTAATTAACATAGTTATAAATAAATTTAAAGAATTAGAAGGAAGACTTCCTACAGCAACAGAACTAAAAAATCTTCCCGGAACAAAACAAATGTCTAATTTGTCTAATGTATTACGAGACTACAAAATAGAACTTCCAAAAGGTAAAGCAAATTACGACAGAACAGACCCTGAATATATTCAAGCAATGGAAAATAAATTTCAATCAAAAGCAATAGAAGGAAATACAATTACTAATTTTGGAAATAAAAGTTTTTTTCCAGATAAAATTGAACTACCTAACGGTGATGTAGTAGATGCAAAAAATTTCTTTGAAAGTAACTTTGCACAAAGAGTTAAATTAGGTCCAGGAAGAGAACAAACAAAAGCTTTAACATTAAGCAATAAAGAACTAGCAAAATTATTTAATACTAATATTAGAAAAATAGAAAAAGCAACAAAAATTTTAAAAGATAGTCCTGATTTTAAAGTAGATTATCCAGAACCAAGACCTGTCAGCTATGGACAACAACAAGCTCTTAAAAGATTAAAAGAAGCTAGAAAATATGTAACTGAATCTGAGTTAGCAAACATTAAGATACAAGAAAAAGAACGTAACAATTTAAATACAAAATTTAAAACAAGTGAGTTAGTTGTTACAAATTACCCTAATTTAGTTAAAGCAATGAATACAACATTGGATAAAGAAACAGGGATATTAGATCATAGTATTAAAAAAACAGATGAACAAATGATAGAAAGATCAAAAGATAATTCTGGTCTTTTTGATATATCTCATACTATCGGTAAAACAACAGAACAAAAAAACATAGAGTTTTTAAGAAATAGAAATTTTGCTCCTGCAAAAATAAATCAAGGTCTTTTTAAATCATTTGAGGCATATGTAAAAAATAAAATAGATGATCCAAAATATGATTTAAGATTAGAAGAGTTTGATGCTTACATGAAAGAAATGGGTCAAAGAGTTAAAATAGGAAATAAATTTTTTGGATTAGATGAAAAAATGTTTGATAGTAATACTGGTGAGCACACAGGTATAAACAGAACTTTAGATTACTTTGGTCTTCCTAGAATAGAAAATGGTGTCCCACTTACAAAAGTTAAAAAAGCAGACGGAGGACCTATTGAATTATCTCCAATGCCAAGAGTAGATTTCAACGGTGGTGGTGCAGTTGGTGCTGATGATAACTTTGCAAAAGAACTAGAATATTTTTTATTGAACCCTGATGCTGAATTACCAAAAGCAGATAGCTACAGAGAAACCATGAACCCTGTTTCGTTATTAAATGACATGATCGATCCAAGAAACTATGCATACTACGGAGATAGATTAGCAGAGACGGGTGTTAGAATTGGTGAGTTTGGTGCAAGAGTATTACCTGCACTTGGTCAGTTGACCGCGGACCTTATAAGAAAACCTGCGTTCAAAGTTACAGGTGGCACGGGTCAAGGTTATGTTCAAGACTACACAGATGTAATGCCATCTAATATTAAAGGTACAGGAATCTTTTCTGAGTTCTTAGATAATTTAGTTGGAACAGAAGGTACAAAAGTTATTACAGAAAAAACAGGATTAGCAGATCTAATTAGATCAGAAGAACAAAAACAAAAAGATAGAAGATCAACTATTGGTCCTAAAATATTAGCAGATCAAGTAACTCTTGGTGCAGAACTTACAGCACCTATATTCCCTGGTTTAAAATTATTAAAAGCATACGCTAAGAATAGAAAGCTACCGGTCAATGACACAACAAAAGAAATTTTAGAAAAAGAAATTGATGAAGTATTAGAAACACAGAATTTAACACGTAGAGACTTTTTAAAAGCAACAGGTGCAGGTGGTGCAATTATTCTTGCTAAGATGTTAGGATTTGGAGATGAGCTTGCAACAACAACTAAAGTTGCAGAAAAAGTCGCAAAAGATACAGCAGGTGGAACATATCCTCCTCCATACTTTTTTAAACTTGTAGAAAAAATTAGATTTATGGGAGATGACATAACCGAAAGAGCTGCAACACAAGACAGACAAGTTGTTAAAAAATATAAAGATTATGAAATGACTGAAGATGCTGCAACAGGAGAAATTGTAATTACAAAAAGAAACGAAGGTGTGTTCTATGATCAAGACGGTATACTATCTGAAGAATATATAGTTTATAAACCAGGTATAGCTGATGAAACAACAAAAAGCACTCCTCCTCCTGAATATGAAGAGTTTACTGTAAGACCAGATAGTGAAGGTAAATTAAAAGATACCGAAGGCGGCCTAGATAGTATAGAAGAAATTTTAGAAGAAGTGGGTGACCCTGATTCTTTAACGCTTAAAAAATGAAAAAACTAACTACAACAATACCACCTAAAAGAGGACCTAATCCACAGGGGTTGAATGTTCCTTTAAAACAGGTTAAAGTGTCAAATACACAGGAGAAAACAAATGGCAGACATAGACAAGTCTTTACCAAACGTAAAGACATCAATAACGGTTGATCCACAAGAAGAAATAGAAATTGCAGAACAGAAGGAAATAGAAGCTTCTGAAGAACCTATTGAAATTAATCCACAAGAAGACGGTAGTGTAGAAATTGATTTTGACCCAAGTAAAGTAAACATAGAAGGTCAACAAGGACACTTTGATAATTTAGCAGAATTATTACCAGATGATATTTTAGATCCAATTGGTTCTGAGTTAGTAGAAAACTATATGGATTATAAATCTTCAAGGAAAGATTGGGAACAAGCTTACACAACTGGTTTAGAATTACTTGGTTTTAAATATGAAAAAAGAACAGAACCTTTTCAAGGAGCTAGCGGTGCAACTCACCCAGTGCTTGCTGAAGCTGTTACACAATTTCAAGCCGGAGCTTACAAAGAATTATTACCTGCCGAAGGTCCTGTTAGAACTCAAATAGTTGGTAACCCAGATCAAGAAAAAGAAGCTCAAGCAACTCGTGTTAAAGATTATATGAACTATGAGTTGATGGAAAAAATGCAAGAGTACGAACCAGAGTTTGATCAAATGTTATTTCATTTACCACTTGCAGGTTCAACATTTAAAAAAGTTTATTATGACGATTTACTAGGACGAGCTGTTTCAAAGTTTGTTCCAGCAGATGATTTAGTCGTTCCGTATACAGCTACCTCATTAGATGATGCGGAAGCGATTATTCAAACAATAAAAATTTCTGAAAACGATTTAAGAAAACAACAAGTTGCTGGTTTCTATAGTGATGTAGAATTATCAAAACCACAAACTGTAACAAAAGATGAAATCGAAGCTAAAGAAAGAGACTTGGAAGGAACTAAAAAAACCGGGAAACAAGAAACTATTTATACTCTTTTAGAATGCCATGTTAATTTAGATTTAGAAGGATTTGAAGATAAAGATCAAGAGTTAAATGAAACAGGAATTAAATTACCTTATACTGTAACAATAGATGAGTCTTCTAGACAAGTTTTATCTATTAGAAGAAACTTTGAACCTGATGATCCTAAGAAAAATAAAATACAATATTTTATTCATTTTAAATTTTTACCAGGTTTAGGTTTTTATGGGTTCGGTCTAATCCACATGATTGGTGGACTGTCGAGAACAGCGACCGCAGCTTTAAGACAGTTATTGGATGCGGGAACGTTATCTAATCTGCCGGCTGGATTTAAACAACGTGGTATAAGAGTTAGAGATGAAGCAGCACCTTTACAACCAGGTGAGTTTAGAGATGTAGATGCTCCTGGTGGTAATTTAAGAGACGCTTTTATGACTTTACCTTATAAAGAACCAAGTCCAACATTATTACAACTAATGGGTATAGTTGTTCAAGCAGGTCAAAGGTTTGCTGCTATTGCTGATATGCAAGTAGGTGATGGAAACCAAGGCGCTGCAGTTGGAACTACAGTTGCGTTATTAGAACGTGGATCACGTGTTATGTCTGCAATTCACAAGCGATTATATTCAGCAATGAAACAAGAATTTAAATTGTTATCAAAAGTATTTAAAACATACTTACCTCCTGTTTATCCTTTTGATGTAGTTGGTGGTAGAAAAGAAATTAAACAAATGGACTTTGATGACAGAGTAGATATCTTACCTGTTGCAGATCCAAATATATTTTCTATGGCTCAAAGAATATCTATGGCTCAAACAGAGTTGCAACTTGCAACATCTAATCCACAGATACACAATCTTCCTGCAGCATACAGAAAAATGTATGAAGCTCTAGGTGTAAAAAATATAGATCAAATATTACCACCTCCACCACCTGTTCAACCGATTGATCCAAGTTTAGAACATATAAATGCACTGGGTGGCAAACCTTTTCAAGCATTTCGTGGACAAGATCACACTGCACACGTTACTTCTCACTTAACTTTTATGTCAACTAACATGGTTAGAAACAATCCACAGATTATGGCATCAATTCAAAAAAATATTCTTGAACATATTAGTTTAATGGCTCAAGAACAGGTAGAATTAGAGTTTGCAGAGCCATTACAACAAATGCAAATGCTTCAAGCGCAAGCTCAACAAGACCCACAAGCTAAACAACAGCTTCAACAAATGTCTGAACAGATCGAAGCAAGAAAAGCAGTGTTAATTTCAGAGCTAACAACTGATTTTGCTAAAGAAGAAAAAGAAATTACGTCTCAATATGACAATGATCCTTTGTTAAAACTAAAATCACGTGAAGTTGATCTTAGAGCGATGGAAAATGAACGTAAAAAAGAAGCTGATGAAGCACAATCAGACTTAGATAGAGCAAAACTAGTCCAAGCTAGAGAAATTTTTGATGATAAGCTTGAACAAAACCAAGATTTAGCAGAATTAAGAGCCGGAGTAAGTCTTGCAAAAAAAAATAATACTAATATAAATTAACAAAGGTAAAAAACTATGATGAACTATAAAAAAACAAAAGATGTTAGTGTTCCTAAGCAAAATATAGAAATAGATCCAAGATCTAAGACTACTGCTGACGGTGCTTTTAACTATATTCCTACTGGAGACAAGGAACAAGTTAAAGGAACTAAAAGAATGCTAAAAGATAAGAAAAAAACAGCTACTTGGTACTAATATGTGGTTTCAGGCAATTAAATTAGCCGTTTCTGCTGGCAGTAAAATTTACGCTAACAAACAGAAAACTAAAATGGCAATGTCGGATGCACAATTGATGCATGCGTCTCGTATGGCCGAAGGAAAAGAAGCTTACCAGGGAAAACTATTAGAAGCCAGACAATCGGACTGGAAGGACGAGGCCGTTTTGATAATTTTAAGTTTGCCCATAGCAATTTTGGCTTGGGCAGTCATATCGGATGACCCGACAGCGATGGACAAGGTAAAATTGTTTTTCGAGATGTTCTCAGAGCTCCCAAAATGGTTCACAAATCTTTGGATCCTTGTCGTGGCGAGCATTTATGGTATAAAGGGTACACAAATATTTAAAGGAGGAAAAAAATAATGAGAAAAAAAATGATGGGTGGCGGAATGACAAATAGAATGATGTATAAAGCAGGTTCTTCAAATCCAAAAGCAAGTAAAGCAATTAAGAAAAAAATTAAAAAGAAAAAATCTTTTCCAGATCATTCTGGTGATGGTAAAATTACACAAAAAGATATTTTAATGGCTAAAGGTGTAATTCCAAAAACTAAAGGTAAAGCATAATGCCAGGAAAAGAAATTAAAGGTAGAAGCAAAAGAGCAAACTATAGTAACGGTAGTAGACCCGGTCTTTACGCAAACATTGCAGCCAAAAAAGCTAGAATCAAAGCTGGTTCAGGTGAAAAAATGAGAAAAGCTGGATCCAAAGGTGCACCTACTAAAGCTAACTTTACAAGAGCAAAACAAACGGCAACAACATAATGGCTAAACTTTGTGCAAAAGGCAAAGCAGCCGCCAAAAGAAAATTTAAAGTATATCCTTCAGCTTATGCTAACATGTATGCATCAGGAGTTTGTTCTGGAAAAATTACACCAGGTGGTAAAAAAGATAAAAAAGATAAAAAAGCTTCTGGTGGATTAATGAAACAAAATTTTCGTGTAGGTGGTTTAGCTAGACGAAAGAGAATGAGTTGTGCGTAAAAATTTTGCAGAAGGAGGAGGGTTAAGAAAATGGGTAGCCGAGAAATGGGTAGACATTGGAGCACCGAAGAAAAAAGGGAAGTATCAACCTTGCGGGAGAAGCAAAGGCTCGAAAAGGAAGTATCCGAAATGCGTTCCACTTGCAAAAGCCACACGGATGACAAAGTCGCAAAAGGCGAGTGCTGTCAAACGAAAACGATCTGCGGGGAATCCGGGCGGCAAACCAACTAACGTAAAAACATTCGCATGAGAAAAAAAGAAAACCCTATAAGAAAAACTACTACAGGTAAGGGTGCAAACTATAGAAAAACAAAATCTGGAGCTGGAATGACAGCTAAAGGTGTAAGAGCTTACAGGGCCGCAAATCCTGGAAGTAAATTAAAAACAGCCGTGACTGGTAAAGTGAAGCCGGGATCAAAAGCTGCAAATCGACGTAAGTCGTATTGCGCACGTAGCGCAGGTCAATTAAAAAGATCATCAGCAAAAACTCGTAACGATCCTAATTCTCGAATCAGACAAGCACGGAGAAGATGGAAATGTTAAATGCAATTAGAAACAGTAATTAATAAAACTTTAAGATACTTAAATTTAAGAATAGAAGAATTGTCAATTTCGGTAACGTCCGGAGGGGTTGACAGTATGGAAAATTACAAGTATATAATAGGACAAATCAATGCACTGGAATCAGTGCGTCAGGAAATCTCTAACCTGCTAAACGATAAGGAGCACAATGAAGGAACAATCATCGATATTAACACCAAACAATGATCTTATTGGTGTAAAAAAATCAGAGAAAAAAGAAGAAATAAAAGAACCAAAATTACCACAACCAACAGGTTGGAGACTTTTAGTTTTACCTTTTAAAATGAAAGAAAAAACTAAAGGTGGATTAGTATTAGCGGAAACAACTTTAGAGAGACAACAAGTTGCGTCTCAAGTTGGTTTGGTTATGACTATGGGTCCACAATGTTACAAGGATAAAGAAAGATATCCTGAAGGCCCATGGTGCAAGGAAAAAGATTGGGTTATGTTTGCACGTTATGCAGGTAGCCGAATTAAAATAGAAGGTGGGGAAATGCGTCTGCTAAACGATGACGAAGTTTTAGCAACAATTGATAGTCCAGAGGACATCTTGCATGAGTTTTAATCATAGGAAGGAGTAACTATGCCAGAAGAAGAAAAAAAAACAGTAGATATAGATACATCAGGACCTGATGCAGAAGTTTCTATTGAAGAAACAAAAGACGAAGCTGTAATTGAACAAGTAGAAGAAAGCACGGAAAAAGAAACAGATAAATCATATGAAAATGAAAGAGAAACAAAGTTAGAAGAAGGCGGAGAAGTAATAAAAGAAGAAGGAAAAAAGGACGATGAACAATTAGAAGATTATAGTAAAGGAGTTCAATCTCGAATTGCTAAACTTACTCGTAAAATGAGGGAAGCAGAGCGAAGAGAAAAAGCTGCTTTAGATTATGCAAAAGCTATTGAAGCAAAAAGACAAACTACAGAAACTAAGTTTACAAAAGTAAACGAGGATTATGTTAAACAGTTTGAAACTAGAGTACAATCTGGTTTAGATTCTGCGCAAAAAGAATTAGCATCAGCAATTGAAAATTCAGATGCTGTTGCACAAATCGAAGCGCAGAAAAAAGTTGCTGCTTTATCAATTGATGAAGCTAGACTTAATGCTTTAAAAGAACAACAATCAATAACAAAAGAAGAACCTGCACCTAAATTATCTGATGCAGAATATCTTCCAGAAAGCACACCTAAAACTCTACCCTCTCCGGATCCTAGAGCTGAAGATTGGGCTGGTAATAACTCATGGTTTGGTAAAGATAGAGCTATGACTTTTACTGCCTTTGAAATACATAAGGATTTAGTAGAAAGAGAAGGTTTTGACCCTCAAACTAATGAATACTATGCGGAAGTTGATAAAAGAATAAGACTTGAATTCCCGCAGAAATTTGATAGAAAAGAAGGACAAACGTCTAAACCGACGCAAAATGTTGCTTCCGTTAACCGTTCTACGGTTAGACCTGGAAGAAAAACTGTGAGACTCACTTCATCACAGGTAGCAATAGCTAAAAAATTAGGAGTGCCACTCGAAGAGTACGCAAAACAAATTAAACTCACGGAAGGAGCGTAAAATGGAAAAAGATAAAAATACTTCTCGTGCGAACGAAACTAGGTCAAAGACTGAAAGACCAAAAGTTTGGGTTCCACCATCTTCTCTAGATGCACCCCCTGCACCTGATGGATTCAGGTATAGATGGATAAGAGCAGAAAGCGTTGGCTTTCAGGATACTAAAAATATAACTGGACGAATTAGAGAAGGTTATGAATTAGTAAGGGCTGAAGAAATCGTTAATGCAGATGATTATCCTATACTTGATGAAGGTAAATACAAGGGAGTGATTGGGGTAGGAGGCCTTCTACTTGCGAAGGTACCGACTGAGATTGCGAAGCAAAGACAAGAGTATATGACTAACCGTCATAAACAAAGAGACGAAGCTGTAAACAACGATCTTATGAAGGAGCAGGATAGTAGAATGCCTATCAATGTAGATAGACAATCTCGTGTAACCTTCGGTGGTACGAAAAAATAATTTTTTTTCAATCACTGAATTTATATAAACCGTACTGGAGGCCCTTTGGGGCAGGTACATAAGGAGAAACAACTATGGCAAATAGAAACACAAGAGGTTTTGGTTTGATCCCTGCAGGAACTCTTGGCTCAACGCCAGCGACTTCTGGTCAAGGCAAATACAAAATCGATGCGGGCTATGCAACTACTATATTTCATGGTGGTGCTGTTGCTTCTACTGCTGGTTACATTATCGACGGTCAAACGACTGATGCACCTATTTTAGGTGTATTAAACGGAATATTCTATAACGCGGCTACAACTTTAAAGCCAACGTTTGCGAATCATTACGTTCAGGTAACACCAGCAAACTCAGAAGATATCGATGCATTTGTATTCGATAACCCAACACAACAATATGTAGTAGCTATCGATGCTGCATTAGCACAAGCAGGATACCTTGAAACGTATGATATGAATACGTCTGCAGGTAGTTTAACCACTGGACAATCTTCAGCAACTTTGGATCATGATGATACAAGTGCTGATGCGGCTTCATGGAGACTGCTAAGATCTGCTGAAGATCCTGAAAACGATGAAAATGCGGCTTTCAGATCAGTAGTAGTAGTTGCTAATCTAATTGAGCTACAAAACTAATAGCAGAATAGGAGAACAATAATGGCTATATCACGATCACAACTAGTTAAAGAACTAGAGCCAGGTTTGAACGCACTGTTCGGCTTGGAATACAAAAGGTATGAAAATCAGCATGCTGAAATTTATACTACAGAATCATCTGACAGAGCTTTTGAAGAAGAAGTAATGTTAAGTGGTTTTGCAAACGCACAAGTAAAAGGTGAAGGTTCTGGAGTTTCATTTGATGAAGCGCAAGAAACTTTCACTGCTAGATACACTCATGAGACTGTAGCTTTAGCATTCGCAATCACTGAAGAAGCGATTGAGGATAACTTGTATGACAGACTTGCGTCTAGATATACAAAAGCTTTAGCAAGATCTATGAGTAATGCTAAACAAGTAAAATCAGTAGAACCACTAATCAATGGTCTTCCAACTACGGATGCTTTTGATTCAGGTGACGGTGTATCTTTATTTAATACATCACACCCTACAGTGGCTGGTGTTTTTGCTAACACTTTAGCAACTCAAGCTGACCTTAACGAAACATCATTAGAGCAATCTTTAATAGACATTGCTAAAATGACTGACGAAAGAGGCCTAAGAATTGCTGCAAGAGGATTAAAAATGATTATTCCTTCTGAGCTTCAATTCACTGCTGAGAGATTAATGAAATCTCAAGGTAGAACTGGAACAGCTGATAATGATATCAATGCAATCGTATCTATGGGTATGGTTCCTCAAGGTTATAGAGTGAACAATTACCTAACAGACTCTGATGCATTTTACATCATTACAGATGTACCTAATGGCATGAAAATGTTCGACAGATCTCCATTGAAAACTGCAATGGAAGGTGATTTCGATACTGGTAACGTTAGATACAAAGCTAGAGAAAGATACTCATTTGGTGTATCTGATCCTAGAGGTATCTTCGGCGTTGAAGGTGCGTAATTAATACTTTTTATGAGGCGGCCTTAAAACCGCCTCATTTACAATATACACGGTGAGATTCATGACAAAATTTATAGTAAACATTTGGGCGTATAATCATCACGCTAAATTTAAAGTAGAATCAGAAGATTCCCCAACTGACCTTGAACAATCTATCCTTGACAAACTTGGAGAAAATAGTATAGTTTGGGAAAACCTTGGAAATAGTTACAATGACAAGGTAAATAGAATAACCTATGAGGAGGTTATAGATGATACAAGACCTATACAAAGCAAAAAGGTCCTTGGAGTTGAAGTGGGAACAGGAGCATCTATCTAATAATAGATACACTCTTGAAATGGTCAGAATTGATGACAAAGTAAAAAAAATCATTACTGACATTAAGCTGGAAGAAGCAGCAATAGCCCATAGACAGAACACAATTGAAGGTTCTGCTCCAGAAGTTTCAGTAGCTACTTAATCAAAAGCTACATCGTTGGAAAAAATCCACTCCACACTACAGGCTCTCTTGCACTCTACTTAAAACTGGTATATACTTTCAACACTATACATAAATTGAATATCGACGCGTATAGTCGACGGCCTAGAGACGATATTCAAATAACTAGGAGGATAATAACATGGCAAACACTACGTTTTCAGGACCGGTCATTTCTAAAAATGGCTTTGTAACTACAGGTCCTGGTATGACTGTTAGCTTAACAGCTGACACAACTTTAACTGTAGCAACTCACGCTGGTAAAATGTTACTTACAAATGATGCAGATGGTAAATTTACTTTACCTTCAATCAATGTAAATAGTAATGGTGCAACAGCTGGTGATACAGATTTTAATAACTTAAATAACATCGGCGCAACTTTTAACTTTTTTGTTGAAACAGCTGCAACTGATATGGACATCTTAACGGACGGTACTGATAAATTTAAAGGTGCAATCTTAATTGGTGTAAACGACGGCGCTAAAAAAGCTTTCGTACCAGGTGCAACAAATGATGTTATAACTATGAATGGTTCTACAAAAGGTGGAATCGTTGGTAGCATAGTATCTTTCACTGCGATTGATACTGCTACATATTTGGTTCATAATTCTTTATTAATTGGATCAGGTACAATAGTAACACCATACGCAGACGCGTAATAAATTAACTCGAGGTGCCTGGTAATGCAGGCACCTTTTAAAAGGAGAAAAATATGGCAGACACAGTATTAAACACAACTGTATTCGACGGAGCAAAAAAACTAATCACTCACTACAACGTAGTTTCTGATTCTACAGGAAGCACAACTGCAATAGTTGATGTTTCTGCATTAACATCTAATAATGGTAAAACTTGCAAAACAGTAAGACTTAACAAAGTTAGTTTTAACGTTTCAGTAACAGCACCTGTAGATTCTATTAGAATGGTATGGGGTGGATCAAATGTAGTTTTTCAAACATTGAATGGTGAAATGGAATATGATTATTCTTCATTTGGTGGTTTAAAAAATAATAAAGCTAGTAGTTATGATGGAAATGTAAATCTTACTTTACCAGCTTGCACATCAGGAGATTCCGCTACAGTTGTTTGTGAATGGATTAAAGTCTACGAATAGGAGGCTAAATGGCTAACGCAACTTCGGGTACAACTACATTCGATAAAAATTTTTCTATTGATGAAATAGTAGAAGAAGCTTATGAAAGATTAAATCTTCAAGATGTTACTGGTTATCAATTAGTAGCAGCAAGAAGATCTTTGAATATAATGCTTCAAGAATGGGGTAATAGAGGTATTCATTATTGGGAAATATCAAATACAAATCTAGATTTAGTTCAAGGACAATCAGATTATAATTTTTTTAGATCTACTGGTGATGGAACTTCAGCTACTACAACTCCTACAAATGGTATTTATGGAATTTCTGATATTTTAGAAGCTCAATTAAGGAGTGGTTTTAATACTACAGATCAATCAGATAGCCCTATGACAAAAGTAGACAGGTCTACTTATGGAGCATTTTCAAATAAACTATCTCAAGGGGCACCTAATCAATATTGGATTGAAAGATTTATAGATAAAGTTACTATTCATATTTATCCAACACCAGATTCTACTAATGCATCAAAAAATATGCATTTTTATTTTATTAATAGAATTCAAGATGTAGGAAGTTATACTAATGCAACTGATCTACCTTTTAGATTTGTTCCATGTATGGTTTCAGGTTTAACATATTATCTTTCAATGAAGTATGCGCCACAATTAACTCAACAAATGAAATTAATTTATGAAGATGAATTTCAAAGAGCATTACAAGAAGATGGTTCAGCTTCAAGTACATATATTACACCTAAAGTTTATTACCCAGGAATATAATGGCAAATTACGCATCAGGAAAACACGCAAGAGCTATATCAGATAGGTCTGGAATGGAATTTCCTCATAATGAAATGGTCAGAGAATGGAATGGTGCCTTGGTTCATGTTTCAGAATTTGAACCTAAGCAACCTCAACTTGAACCAAAACCTCATGGTGCAGATGCTATTTCTTTACAACAAGTTAGGGTAGCTAGAACAGAACCAATCACAACTGTTATGCTACCACAAGATCCTTTTACAACTTACCAAGCAGGATCCGGTATTATAAATGTTTATTCACCAGGTCATGGTTTAACAAATGGTACAACTTATTTATTTAGAGGAGCGCCTACAACATCCCCTGGAACAGGCACTCCAACTAATCCTGTTTTTGCGTATGGCTCAATTCCTAACTTTGATGGAATTACAGGAGCACAAATAACTCAAGGGTCTGGATACGCTATTACAACAGGACTTTTTAAAAACGGACTAAGACTTTCTACTGATTACGCAATATCAAATTTCTTCTTCTTTACAGTTAATACAGATACTGCTACAACAGGAAATGTTAAAGGAGGAGGTTATGGTTGTTCAATAGGACCCATAACTATACAAGCATGATTAAAAAAATTATTAATTTTATTAAAAATATGTTCAAATGTGAAAGACAAGACCCACATCTTGAAATGTATGAAGAATTAAGATCTGACAAAGCAGAAAAAATACGTAAAAAGTATAAAGGAAATTTTGAATAATGGCGTACACTTTAGCAAACTTACAAGACGATATTAGAAATTATACTGAGGTAGATAGTTCAGTTTTATCTAATACTATTTTAACAACTATAATTAAAAATTCAGAAAATAGAATTTACAGAGAAGCTGATTCAGATGATAATAGGTTTTATGCAACATCAAACTTAGCATCTGGAAGTAGATATGTAACTATACCATCTGATTTAAGATTTATTAGATATGTGCAGTTAACAGATTCAAATGGAGATCAAACTTTTTTAGAAAAAAAAGATA
>WLWG01002300.1_pt1 | contig 14828 bp, 16 predicted proteins | sample 6712871 | NCBI WGS metagenome assembly WLWG01 (sample SAMN12718693, study PRJNA515312) | sponge metagenome | isolation source: marine sponge | host: Mycale hentscheli | place: New Zealand: South Island, Marlborough, Capsize Point | collected 2003-05-01
TACGCGAATTTGCTAGCATCGCCTGCGTGAATGACGCATTGGAAGAGTACTTCAATTATTATAACCACGAGCGATTTCATCAATCCTTGGGTTATCAGACACCTGCAGCCGTTTATCTGCAGTAAAAGGTGTCTGTGGAGAAGCTATGGACAAGACCGGCACAAGTGGTGGAAAACACGATGTGTTTCCCACCACTTGCACCAAGCCTTGCCCACAACTTCTCCACAGACGGATGAATTTAGATATAACAATTGTGTTTTATCTTAATAATGGGGCGCTTATGCGCCAATAAAAAACTCAGGCAGTATATCTTAAACAAGCCTGGTTGCTGTCCAACGAATGGGGTCCACTATAAAAAATTTATCAACACCACAATATATTGAATTACTTGAGTCAAGGATCATGATTTTATCAAAATTGGTTGACCCATTGTTGGATGGACCCCAGTCAGCTTTTGATCGAATTACCCGGTTATTATCGCTAAGTGCTGCTTCAAGAAAACAAGAAGAGTCTGTCTCAGAAGAACAGGAGGAATCTCATCCGGAGCCAACTTTATTACGAAAGTTGGTGACTAAGACTCAGAGAGAATGGATACGTCGGAGTCAAGACCGCTGGAATGATGAAGAAAAAAGAGCAAGTGACGTGCCATCATTGGATGAATTAACTGAATCCACAAAAGAATCTATTAACTCTGAATTAAAAGCACTTGGGTTTATTGAGGCTGTGCCACCACCACCGGTGGATAATTATCGGTATCAGTGGGGGATGGTTTTTGGCGGTTCTATTCCTGCTATGTTTAAACGCTTGGATTATTTGTGGTGTTTGATAAATGAGGATGTAGAGAATAGAAAAATTATCTCAGGTGAGTTTGAAATATTTTTATTAGGTAGTCGGAATTCAAGCAGTCGCTATTTAAATAATTTACCAGGATTAGTACAGTGCTTTCCTGATAAATTCAACAAACTAAAAAATAAGGGTGGAGGACTTCCAAAACAAGCGACGGAAGATGAAATTAAACAATGGGTGAGTAATCTGGAAAGAGAGGAGGGCGTATTTCTAGAGCAGGCAACAGAAAGCGAAGTGATGCAATGGTTGGCTGATCAAATGGAATGGCCGCCCAAAGGCGTAACTTTTACATTAATTGATACACCGTTTCAACCAGTGGTTGGGAGCAATCAGTTAAGAGCACCAAAATCAGACGATCAGCTGCGATGTTTATTGGAAGAGTTAAACACACGGGATAAGCCTTGGCCTCAGGGGCCAGTGCTTGCTGTGACGAATAATCCGTTTGTACAAAGACAAGCATCATTAAATACACTCACGATATTTTTCTCTTCATTAGGCAATAATATCCTTCCAGTTGTGGTTCCAGTCGGTTGTGATGCTGACAAATATACAGCTAAGATTGGTGAACAGATTAAAACAGGAAACCTAGTGGATATGAAAGGATTATTGGATGAATGTGCCCGTTATTTTTATCAGTTAGAGCGTTATCTAATAAAGCAAGAAAATGAAGTTGAACGGATTAAACAAGGTGTAGAGGAAAATGATCATACCGTCCAGGCACTTTTGTCAGAAATATTGGGTTATATTCACCTGGGGTGTGGTGAGTATCAAAAAGCACGCGAATCTTATCAAAAAGGATTATCTCATATTGAAAGTGAAGAGCGAGGTGATGAGAGAGTAAAACAATTATCCGAACGACTATCTAACAAGATTGCCGAAGTAAACCGAATTTTGGAGAAATCGCAGACAGTAAATAGAGCAGGATTTTTTGCCGAAAGTGGCTTACCCCATAGTGATGGACGAGTTAAATCGGGTTTGCCGGATGTTGTACATGAAAGTGTTGCATCTATGGGATAAAAATCGTCATAATTGACCGATACCAAGTTGTCATCTCCCGTGATTGTGGAGATGACACCCTGGGATGTTCGCTAATCGCGTCGGATAGGTTGCCAATTTAAATAAGTCGCATTACGCCACAACCATTCAAATGGACCGTATTTGAAATAGTGCAACCACAGTGTTGAAAAAAAGATTAACAGCAACCAGATCATAACGACGATGGTTATTTGACCGATGCGGTTCACTTGACCAAATAATCCAAACCCTTGACCATAAAAAAGAATAAAACAGATAAATGTTTGTAATAAATAATTGGTGAAAGCCATTCTCCCGACACAGCAAAGTTTGTGCTGCAATGCTGACCAGCGGGTTGATTGACTGATTAATATCATCAGTCCAATGTAACCGATAGCCACCAATAGGCTGGCAAAGTAACCTAAGCCGTTAAACCATAAAAAGGTCGCATTGACTTGCCATTGATTGGCCATTAAACCGTATAAACTGATGGCGGTGAGGGGTAACCCCGTGGCTAAAAAAATAATCGCTAATTTTTTATAAAATGTCCGGCTGCGGTTACCACTGAAAACATCCCATTTAAATAAAGCCATTCCCAACAGCATGATGCCACTAATGAGCCAAAAGGTTTGAGTAATTAAATATTCGGTTTGATAAACAAACACAGTTTCAAATCGATGAGGAATTTGTTGCCACCAAGAACCTTGATAAATAGCCACTTCACGGGCAATCTCAATTTGGCTGGGAGCGAGAAATTGATAAAATTCTTGGATGGCTTCTGTGCTCATCGAATGCCAGACAAGGGCTGGATAAAATTCAACAGCGTAACCAATGCTGATCAACATGCAACCCAGCCATGCTAAGCGTTTGGCAGACCAGTGGCGTAACCAGATAATCCAAAAACCACAGACAGCATACGTCACTAAAATATCACCGTACCAAAACAGATACGCATGGAGTAGACCAATGATGAATAAAAAGAAAATGCGTCGATAATAAATGGAATAAATTCGATTGAATTTTTGTTCAAGCCGGCGAGACAATAAAATGGTACTGGCGCCAAACAGCATGGAAAAAATAGTAATAAATTTGCCTTTGGCAAACAAATAATTGAGAGCGAATACCCAGTAATTGAATCCCGTTAAATCCCCAAATGTAGTTGGGTTTTCATATGCAGCCATTACCATGGCAAACAATTGAATGTTCAATAATAAGATGCCAAGCACGGCGATGCCACGAATGAAATCGATGGTAGTAATTCTTTGTTCAGTCGATGGACTATTAGAGGTCAGGTTCATCTGGATTGTTACTGCTAGCCTATGATAAAAAATCGATTCTAACAGAAATGAATATCAAGATACGAATCTTGCTCGCGGTCGGCTTGTTGTTAAGTTTGGGGCAACTCCGGCCCCATTTAGTTACAACTTATCTTCAATTAGACTAATTGCGTGCTACGAATAAATGCTGACTTAGCTAGAAATGTTTGTTTAGGGTAGTAAGCAAAGACCACAGAGCCGCCTTTGATTTTATTAATCACCGGTTTGGCCAAGTGACTGGCAACGGCAGGACATCCCCAGCTACGACCCAAGTAACCATTCTTTTTAATGAACGATTCGTTGGCATAAGCGGCGCCATGCATGACGATACGACGTTGATAAGCATTGTCATTAATGCCTTTTTCTAAGCCGTGTAAATTGAGTGAATAACCATTGGCGCCCTGATAAGTGTCGGCGGTAATGAATGTACCAAGGCTGGATTGTTTACTGCCATTGGTATTGGAAAAACTGGATGCCTTTAAGCCACCAGAATTTTTGCCGTGAGAGACATGGGTGTAGTAAGACACTTTGTTGTTGTGTATGTCAAAAATCCACATGCGCTTTTTACTGGATGGTAATGAATAATCGATCACCGTTAACAGCGGCTTTTTCACTTGGCCTTTTTGATGAGCGTTTTTATAAGCGGTGACTGCCATACGCAAGACTTTTCGATCAATTTGGGGTGCTTGTGCACTTAATTTTTTCACCATGCTATTAATGCGTTGCTCAACAGGGGCGGTGGTTTTCGCATGGGAAACTTGGGTTATTGCTTGATAAGCGAGAATAGTAAATAGGGTAAATAAGAAATAAAGTGTTGATTTTAATACAGTTTTGTTAGCCAATAACATCATAAATTAACTCGTGGGTTTGAGTGAACACTCAGAAGTTAGTTATTGTTGTTATTGGGTCTGAGACCGAATAAAGTGAGCTATTATACGGACAATGAATGAAAATGTAAACCCCATGACTATTGAGAGTGGGTGGAAGCTAAGTGGAAATTGTTTTTGTTTGCATGAGATATCGCTCGCAAAAACCAGAAGGATAAGTATATAATCGCCTGCGTTTATCCTATCTAATATTTATTTTTTGCTGGAGGTTGCGTGATGAGTTCGTCGGCACTAAACGATGTATTGGCCTTAGTGAAACAAGTAGAAGCTAAGTTTGCAGATTTGCGGTTTACCGATACGTTGGGTAAAGAGCAACATGTGACACTGCCTGCGACGCTGGTGGATGAGGAATTGTTACAACACGGTAAAATGTTTGATGGATCTTCAGTCAAGGGTTGGCAAGGGATCCATCAATCCGATTTATTGTTGTTGCCGGATCCCAGTACGGTGTTGGTGGATCCTTTTTGTGATGATACCACCATCATTTTACGCTGCGATGTGATTGACCCAGGGACGCAGCAACCTTATCGACGTGATCCACGTTCGTTGGCAAAACGAGCCGAAGCCTATTTACGCTCGACGGGGATTGCCGATACGTTTTATTGCGGCCCGGAGCCGGAGTTTTTTATTTTTGACGATGTACGCTGGAAAGTCGATTTAAGCGGTGCTTTTTATAAAGTGGATTCAGAAGAAGCGGCTTGGAATTCCGACAAAATCATTGAGGGAGGCAACATCGGTCATCGTCCCGCGGTCAAGGGTGGATATTTCCCAGTGCCGCCAGTGGATTCGGCGCATGATATTCGTTCAGCCATTTGTTTGCACTTGGAAAATCTGGGGATTGAAGTGGAGGCGCACCATCACGAAGTGGCGACCAGTAATCAAAATGAAGTTTCGACTAAATTTAATTCGTTAGTGCGCAAAGCAGATGAAGTGTTGGTGATGAAATATGTAATTCACAACGTGGCGCATTTGTATGGGAAGACGGCAACGTTCATGCCCAAACCCATTGTTGGAGATAATGGCAGCGGCATGCATTGCCATCAATCGTTGGCGAAAGAGGGACGCAATATTTTTCAAGGTGATGAATATGCAGGTTTGTCCAAAGAAGCATTGTATTACATCGGTGGCATTATCAAACATGCCAAAGCATTGAATGCGTTTACCAATCCATCCACCAACAGTTACAAGCGATTGGTGCCTGGGTTTGAAGCGCCGGTGTTGTTGGCTTATTCTGCATGCAACCGTTCAGCATCGATCCGCATTCCGCATGTCAATACGCCACAAGCGGTGCGTTTGGAAGTTCGGTTTCCCGATACGTTAGCCAATCCCTACTTGGCTTTTAGTGCGATGATGTTGGCAGGTTTGGATGGCATTCGCAATCAAATTGAACCCGGCGCGGCAATCGATAAAAACTTATACGAATTGCCAGCATCTGAATTGCAACAGGTACAAACCGTTTGCGCCAGTTTGGCCGAAGCGTTGGATCATTTGGATCAAGATCGTGAATTTTTATTACAAGGCGATGTGTTCAGCGATGATTTAATTGACAGCTATATCAATGTTAAACAAGAAGAAGTCACCAAGTTACGCATGGCCACCCATCCAATTGAATTTGAAATGTATTACAGTCAGTAGTGTTGGTATTCGCATGCGCAGTGTGTCGGATGCGGATTGCGCCGCTTTTTCAAAATCATTTATAATGAATAAAAACTTGGTTCCCAATGTCACTTGCCTATCATGTGAAGTAAAGCAGTTGAATAAGTCAAATAAATCGGCATACTAACAAGATAAGAGTTAATTAATAGGGGTTTCGTTAACGATGGGTGGTAAAAGTTCATTATTTAAAGTGGTGCTCTTAGGGCTTCCTAAAAGCGGGACAACAAATGTTTTTAATCGCCTAGTGGGGGATGGTTTCTCTTCTGGAGAGGAGACGACAACTGAACAACCGACTAGAGCTGTATTTTCTAAAATAGGAACGGTTAAACAGGAAATACAATCAGTCGAGCCTACTAATGAGTATAGGGTCAAGTATTATGATTTTAATCGGGCGTCCCAATTGAGTGATCGCATCTATCAGGGTTGTTTAACAGAAGCTAAAGTTGTTCTGTTTTGCATGACCCCAACACAATTAAGGGCATTTTCTTCTTTTAAACATACCCATTCAGGGATGAGTCATCAAGCAGAGTATGAGAAAAGAGATGAGTGTGATGATGCTAAAAAAAGGATAGATACCGAAACTAAAGACGAGAAAACCGAAATAGAGGAGCAAGCTAAAAAGAGTAAAGCAGAGATGGAAACCTTATTACAACAATTATCTTCTCGAGTAAAAGAAGGTATTAAATTAATGTTTGTGATAACGAAGAATGATATTTCTACAGAAAAAGATATTTTGAGTGGTGTTGATGCAGGTAACGGTTTTGATTTTTTAATAAAATACATATCTGGGGAAAAAAAGAAGTTACAGGCGATGAGTGAGTACGTAGAGGTCTCAGCTAAAGATAAGTCTGGAATAGAGGGACTCAAGTCAACCATCGCTACAGAGTTGCGCGCTAATGAACTCATAAATCAGCATGATTCATCTCAACGAAGTCAAGTGAAATGGAAGCCAATTGCTGGAGGTCTTGCTTTTTTGATGGGGAGTGGCGGTTTAGGTTTATGGTGGGCTGCAGGATCTGGAACTTTAGCCAGTGCGGCAGCAATAGGAACGACTGTGTTTACCGTTCTTACAGCAACTGCTGTTGGTTTGACAGCATTTTGGGGAGTGGCATTATTGTTGGTAGCACTCTATTTATCATATAAACAAGAGAATCATGAATCAACAGCAAAAGATCAGGTGACTTTATTATCACCTCAATAAGATATGAAAAAAGATAGTTTTGACACAATTAGCTGTACAGCGCATGTGCAAAAATCAAAACAATCACTAAGGGTGATAAAATCCCCAGCAATCCTCGTAAAATGATAAGTGACCATCGATGGCGCCAATGAAGTTCGTGCGCAAGTGAGGTTTGATTAAACCGCCAGGCGATGAAAATTGAAATGCACAAACCACCCAACGGTAACATTAAATTGGCAGTCAAAAAATCGACGGATTCAAAAAAATTAAAATCAAGCACTTCAAAATTCTGCCAATGATTGAAAGATAAAACAGTGCCCAAACCAATAAACCAAGCAGTAAAACACGTTAAACCAGCGGCAATGGTACGGCGTAAGCGAAAGCGTTCAATCAAAAAGGCAACGGTTGGTTCCAGCAATGAAATCACCGAAGTAAATGCGGCAAACACCAACATAATAAAAAACAACGTTCCCACCAAACGTCCCAATGGCATTTGACCAAAAGCAATCGGCAGTGTTTCAAAAATCAATCCGGGCCCTTGGGCTGGATCCAAATGATAAGCAAATACGATGGGAAAGATTGCCAGTCCGGAAACAAGGGCTATTAAAGTATCGGCGCCAGCGATGAAACAAGAAACTCGAGGAATCGAAACCCGCGTCGGTACATAAGCACCGTACATCATGATGCTGCCAGTGGCGATGCTCAAGGTGAAAAATGCTTGACCCAACGCCAACAACACACCTTGAGTGGTTAATTTAGAAAAGTCAGGTGCGAATAAAAATTGAAATCCTTGGCGAAAGTCACCCATGTAAGCGGCATAACCGACTATGATGATTAACAGTATCAACATGGTTGGAAACATCAACCACACTGAACGTTCCAAACCACGCTCAACACCCAAACCAATGGCGATGGTCGACCCTATCAAAATAAAGCTATGCCAGAGTATTAATTTCCACGGATTGCTGACCAAGTTGGCGAACAATTGTTGAATGGCTTGTGGGGAGGCGTCGGCAAAATGGTTCAAGGCAGCTTGATACGCGTAGTCCAACGCCCAACCGGCGATGACACTGTAATAAGTGACAATCAAAAATCCTGCGGCAATGATCAAGCCCCCCACCCATTGCCAGTGGCGGCTATGGTGTCCAGTAATGGCATTGTAACGCATGCTAAATGCTGGATTTTGACGTCCACGACGTCCAAGGGTAATTTCCGCCATTAATAAAGGAATACCGATGAGGATCACACACAGCAAATAAACCAACACAAATGCACCACCTCCGTTAGCGCCTGCCATGTAGGGGAATTTCCAAATATTTCCCAATCCCACAGCAGCGGCTGTTGCCGCCAGGGTGAATGCTAAACCGGAAGACCATTGCCCATGTAAACTTTTGGGGGGATCATTCATGCAAACGATCCTAATTTTTTTCTATGATTCTATGAACAATTATAGGAAAATTTACCCTTCAACCCACTAACAGAGCAAACGTGATGAAAATTGCAACGTGGAATGTGAATTCTATTAAAGTACGATTGCCACAGGTACTCACTTGGTTGGACAGTGCACAGCCGGATATTTTGGCGCTGCAAGAATTGAAAGTCACTAATGAAAATTTTCCGGAGCAAGCGATCCTCGAAGCAGGGTATCAAGTGGTGTATGCCGGCCAAAAAACTTATAATGGGGTAGCCATCCTCAGCCGTCACTCGGCACAAGCGGTGCTTACCGACATTCCAACACTCGTCGATCCACAACGACGCATTTTAGTGGCGAGCATTGGCGATGTGCGAGTGATTAATTTATACGTGCCTAATGGCCAAAGTATCGATTCTCCCAAGTTTGCTTATAAATTGGATTGGTTGGCTAAGGTTGGAGAATTTATTCAGCAACAGTTAACCCATCATCCACGCTTGGTGGTGTTAGGGGATTTTAATATCGCACCGATGGATCAAGATGTGCACGATCCCGCGGCGTGGGAGGGAAGCGTTCTGGTTAGTGAGCCGGAACGTCAGACCTTTGCCGATTGGTTAGCATTGGGTTTGGTCGACAGTTTTCGTTTGTTTGATCAAGCTGAACGCAGCTTTTCTTGGTGGGATTACCGACAACTGGCGTTTCGTCGCAATCGTGGTTTGCGCATCGACCATATTTTGGTTAGCCAAGCGTTGGTGAGCCAATGCCGCACTTGTTATATTGATAAAGAACCCCGTCGCTGGGAGCGGCCATCCGATCATACGTTGGTGGTTGCCGAGTTTGATGAATAATCGTTGACCGGTGAGATTGGCTCGGGTAGTATTGGCGCCTCTTTTTATGGTCGGTTACCTAATTAGTAGCTGGCGATTGATGTCTTATTCTAGGTAAAGGTAATTCGTGTATGAAAGCAGATATTCATCCCACTTATACAGAAACCAAGGTAACTTGCAGTTGTGGCAATACATTTGCCACCCGATCCACAGGTGATCAAGAGTTGCAAATTGAAGTGTGTGCTAAGTGCCATCCATTTTATACCGGTAAGCAAAAATTGTTGGATACCGCTGGCCGAGTGGAAAAATTTAGGAAGAGATATGGGCAAGCACGCAACAGCCAAGTCAAAGACACTGAACAAAAAAACGATTAATTCGAGGGCTGTGCTGTTGAAAAATAATGAAGAATTACGTCAAGCCGCACTTGACTATCATGAGAAGCCCAAGCCTGGCAAATTGGGAATTGCCTTAACCAAACCAACCGCATCACAAAGAGATTTATCGCTGGCTTATACGCCGGGCGTTGCTCAACCGGTGTTGGCGATTGCCCAAGATGCGAACAGCGCTTATCGTTATACCTCCAAAGGCAATTTAGTGGCGGTCATGACCAATGGGTCGGCGGTGCTCGGCTTGGGCAATGTGGGTGCATTGGCCGGCAAACCCGTGATGGAAGGCAAAGCCGTCTTATTCAAAATGTTTGCGGATATTGATGTGTTTGACATTGAAATTGATGCTGACGATCCTGCCGATTTTATCAATACAGCTAAGCGCATTGCTCCAACCTTTGGTGGGATTAATTTAGAAGATATTAAAGCGCCGGAATGTTTTGAAATTGAGCGTGCTTTACGCAATCAATTAGACATTCCTGTATTTCATGATGATCAACATGGCACCGCAATCATTGTCGCCGCTGGTTTATTAAATGCGGTGGAGTTGCAGGGCAAACAATTAAGTGATTGCAAAATTGTTTGTGTCGGTGCAGGCGCTGCAGGCATTGCCACCATGCGTTTGTTGGTGGATGTGGGTGCGAAAAAAGAAAATTTATATTTATTGGATAGTAAAGGGCTGGTTTGCACTACCCGCTCGGATTTGAACACTTATAAGTTCGCATTTGCTCAAGATGAGCAACCGCAAGATTTAGCGCAAGTCTTGCAAGGTGCCGATGTATTTATTGGTGTTGCGAAACCAGATTTGGTCACCGAAGCGATGTTGCAATCGATGGCGGATAAACCCATTGTATTTGCTTTATCCAATCCTGATCCGGAAATTCGTCCTGAGTTAGCACATCAAGTGCGTCAAGATGTGATTATTGCAACTGGACGCAGTGATTACCCCAATCAAGTCAACAATGTTTTGTGTTTTCCTTACATTTTCCGCGGAGCGCTGGATGTGCGTGCGACCTGCATTAATAAAGACATGCAAATTGCTGCGGTGGAGGCATTGCGTCAATTGGCACATGAGCCGGTTCCTGAGCAAGTATTGGCTGCGTATTCGTTAACCGAAGCATTGCATTTTGGACCTGATTACATTATTCCCAAACCATTGGATCCTCGTTTGCGTGAAAAAGTGTCTCATGCGGTGGCACAAGCGGCGATTGCCAGTGGAGTCAGTCGTACAGAATAACGATGCTAACGTCGGTGTTTTTTGAACAAGATGCACAATCATTAGCGCGAGTATTATTGGGAAAAGTTCTATGGGTGCGCCAACAAACGCAATGGTTGGCTGCCCAAATTATTGAAACTGAAGCTTATTATCAAGCTGAAAAAGCCAGTCACGCCTCGTTAGGGTATACCGAAAAACGCAAAGCACTGTTTATGCCTGCCGGTACAATTTATATGTATTATGCGCGTGGTGGTGACTCATTCAATATCAGTGCACAAGGCGAAGGAAATGCCGTGTTGATCAAATCGGCGGTGCCTTGGCGCGATCATCCAGCTGCGGATGCGATGTTGGCAACCATGCAACGTTTGAATCCACCGGCCAATGGCATCGGTCAACGTCCGTGGCAGCGTTTATGTGCTGGTCAAACATTGCTATGCAAAGCGTTGGGGTTGACTGTGCGTGAATGGGATCAACAAACGTTTCAGCGCGATACATTTTATATTGCGGATCAAGGTTATGATCCGACTCATATCATTCGAACCACTCGCTTGGGGATTCCAACCGGACGTGATGAACAATTGTGGTATCGGTTTATTGATCATCAGCACGCAGCTTATTGCACCAGCAATCCGTTGACCAGGCGTAACTGGCGAGCATTTCACGATTATTTGATTGAATCGAGGGTGTGATTAAGAAGGATCGTTTTTATCATGGTTGGAATCAATCTTGCTCTCACTGCCTTCAATGAGACGAGTAATGTTACTCCAATGCATCAACAGTACCAGCAGACTGATCATGAATAGCGGAATGAAATAGGGTTTGTTGGTGATCAATAAACTCAGCCAGGGAGCACACAACAATGCAATGAGTGAAGCGGCGGATGCGTAACGGGAAAATTTGGCTATCGCAAGCCAAATCAAAGCGACCACGGCGCCTAAAATGACATTCAACCCAATCATAGCGCCCAAAGCGGTGGCGACGCCTTTGCCACCTTTGAGTTGGTAAAAGATAGGAAAAATATGGCCCAATACGGCTGCCAGCCCGACAAACCCCAATGCTAAATCACTGACGCCTAACAACCGGGCCAGTCCAACCGCCAATAAGCCTTTGCCCAAATCACCGACCAGTACCCAAGTAGCAGCGGATTTGCCCCCCAATCGCAATACATTGGTCGCGCCAGCATTTTGTGAACCTTGAGTTCTGGGATCGGGCAATCCGCGTAATCGACATACCAGAATCGCTGTGGAAAACGATCCGATTAAATATGCCACAATGAGTAAGATAAAAGTCAGCATGATTTGTTTCTTGTTGATTTATTCCAATGTTTTTGCGATTCTCAATCCGATCAGTACAAAGGTTTTAAGCACAGATGCTCGTAAAAACGGTGTAATTACCAAACAGCCGTTCAAGAATAGCGTAATCCATTTAACTTGCCCAGAGAATTTGCATCGTCGGCCTGCACCGGTCAATTTCACATCGAGTTTTGTTGGCTTGGGTGCTAAAATTCGCAGGGTTGCTAATAGAAAAGGCGAAGAAACCATGAGTTCATCAAGTCGCAATCTCATTTGGATTGATTTAGAAATGACTGGCTTGGATATCACTTGCGAACGCATTATTGAGATGGCCACCATTGTTACCGACAGTGAGTTGAATATTCTTGCGCAAGGACCTGTGTTGGCTATTCATCAATCCAATGCATTGTTGGCGGCGATGGGAGATTGGTGTACTCAGCAGCATCAAGCCTCTGGATTGGTCGAGCGTGTGCATGCCAGCCATGTGACTGAGTCACAAGCCGAGCAAGCGACGTTGGAATTTTTAAAACAATATGTTCCTATTCATAAATCACCGATGTGTGGTAACAGCGTACATCAGGATCGATTGTTTTTGAAAAAATACATGCCAGAATTGGAAGCTTATTTTCATTATCGCAACATTGACGTTAGTACATTTAAAGAATTGGCGCGTCGATGGAAACCAGATCTTTATAAAGGTTTTTCGAAACAATCCAAGCATTTGGCATTGGCCGATATTCAAGATTCCATCGAAGAGTTGCGTTACTATCGTGATAAATTATTTGGCTGTTTGTGAACATAAATCGCTATAATGTGATCGAACGATGCTGTTAGGAGAAATGTTTTGTCCAAATCCGAATCTGATAAACCCACTGAACTGGATGAACTCACTTCGCTGTCTGATACATTAGCCAAACAAAGAGCGGATATTGATGCGGCGGCCGATGTTGCCAAACAAGAAGCCGCTGCTTTGTTACAAGCACACGCCAATGATTTAACACAAGTCGGTGATGAACAAATAAAGTCTTTGTTGGGATTGACAGGCACGCATCTGCAAGACGCGCTTGATATCTTGTCGCGATCTTGGATGGATTTTCATTTGGAATTGGCGTGGCCGGAAATTCCACCACAAATCCCAGGTGTTGTAATCGAGCCAGAGCATGATCCTGTGACAGGTAAGACAGAAAATGTTTATACCATTGTTGATTATGGCAATCGATTGAGTACCTCACGTGGCGAAGAGGTGGTCAATGGGATCACGACCACGGGGAAATTTTTTAATACGATTGAAAAAATGGTCAGGCTTGCCATTGATAAAGTATTTGGCGGTGCCGAAGGTAGCGAAGAAGAAATGGCCTATCGAGAAATTCATTTTAATTTCCAAGGTCATGAATTGGCAAAGCGCAAAGCGTTTGAAACACTGGCTTGTCGCGATGAAAATATCTATGTATTGAATTATGACCCTGATCGCTGGGGAGAGGTGCGGTTGAAGATGATCGAAAGTATGTCAAAACAAGGATATGGGATTCCGCGGCCTAAGTTTTAATCAAAACACCATCAACTGGTTTGTTTGGCAAAATGATATACTGCGTTGCTTAGCGATGCGGCTCAATGAGGTGTAAGCAGTGATGTCAAAGTTTGTTAATTACGGATGGGTTCTGTGTTTATTCTTGGTGGGGTGTCAAGCCAATCAATACAAAGTCGGTGGTACGGTGTTGCAATACCAACCGGTGGAACAAAAAGATTATCATCCGAAAAAAAGAACGAAAACCGGAGCGATGGCAGGGGCTGGTACGGGGGCGGTGGTTGGAGTGATCGGTGCTTCGGCGATATCGGTGGTGACATTTGGTTTAGCGGCGCCTTTATTTGTTCCCATCGTGGCAACAACCACGACCGCTGGCGCCGGTGCGGGTGCCGGTGTTGGGTACGCCGCGGATAAATTAACCGAAGGCACCCAAATGTATTTATATCACGTCGCATTGATTGAAACGGATGAAGTGATTTTGGCCTATCATACCACTCGCACTCCGCGTGAACCGGGTACGCAAGTGATCGTGCATAAAGTCAAGAAAGACTGGGTTGTTGAAGATGTTTAAGGGAGCTGATCGGAGGATAATAAACGGAATTTTGTAATAGTTTCTTGGCATTTGTAATAAATGCAGGTAATATTTGCCTTCCTTAATAAATCGTTAAGTTTGACGTCGTACAATGTATCACGAGATAAGTATTATTTTAAGGTTTAGCATTTTATGGCAGGTCTATTCGATAACAATCCTTCGGTAGGATCTCAGCAACCAAGTTCGAGTGATCTCTGTGATCAGTTGAAAAATGCTGTTGGTAGTTGTACCCAGGAGACTAAAAGATTTTTAGAGACTTTGGCTATCTTACAAAGAAATGCAGAACAAAGAAATGCAGATAGCGATGGGTGTGACAGCGATTATTGGGAAGAAGCAGGGCTCTCTTTGCAAGAAGTTTTGGACACGTATGAATCGCGCCATCTGGTAATCTTTCTTGATATTGAGTAGCGTTTTTTAATCTCTTCAGCCAAAAGGAATTAAAGTATGATATTTCTAGTGTAGTCGCCATATGTTATTATTACTTATTTTATATTTTTATTACAGTGGTCCAAGGCATTCTGTACAAGGTATTACTGGTTGCGCTTGTTGAGCATCATAATAGTTTACAGTAAATTCAGCACAACTATCACAGTTGTTACAACCAACACCGTGAAGTCCATTATTTCTAACCGCATATTCTCCAACATTTTGGAAAAAATATGTAATACTAGCTGTTGTTG
>WLWG01002304.1_pt1 | contig 14813 bp, 32 predicted proteins | sample 6712871 | NCBI WGS metagenome assembly WLWG01 (sample SAMN12718693, study PRJNA515312) | sponge metagenome | isolation source: marine sponge | host: Mycale hentscheli | place: New Zealand: South Island, Marlborough, Capsize Point | collected 2003-05-01
ACACACATGTTTCTAATACCCTAAATACCGCAATTACCCGATGCAAATACCACAATTGCATCAAGAGCTTGCATCACCGATCTTTGGTACATCTTGGTACTAGCTATATTGTTGCGTTAAGCCTGGGGAGAATAGAGATTTAGAGATACATATATAAGGTACGTTAGGGAGGACAGGCTATGAGCCGTAGCAGCCTATCCGAAGCACACCCTAAAATTGATACAACTTGGAGAAGTAAAGACCATCATCTTGTGGTCGGTTCAAATTGGGTACACTCTCCTGGTTTTGGTAGCCTTCAAATTGTAGTTAATAAAAAAGGTCAAATAGCGAATATTGTAATTTATAATTCAACAGTTTCAAAGAAAAAGACTCACACACCTGAGAAGGGTTGTCATTGGGTTGATTTAGATATAAAAGTAGATGAGGTGTAAGTAATGACTGAAATGATAATTATATTCGATAAGAGTGATTGTGAGCTTCTGGTTGATTTAGAAGCCATGAAAGGGTTCAAGGTGTTTCATAATGACAGATAAGTGCTTATGTTGGCGAACACAATTAGAACGAGACATGATGGTTGATGGGGCGGGTCGTTGTAAACATTGTGAAAGGGTGATGCCTTAATGTACTGTAATAATAAAGATCATACCGAAGGAGAATGGCGAGTCGGTTTAGTTCGTTGGAAATGCTGCTATGAATGTCGTATTAAATGGAGGATTATAGAATGACCTATAGAAATGGTAATTATGAATCATCTGGTTTAGATAATTGGATTACACCCAAACATATTATTGAAGAATTAGAAAATGAGTTCGGTGAATTATTTGACCCATGCCCCGCATATCACGATGGTTCGTTTAATGGTTTAGAAATATCATGGCCTAGAGATAAAGTGTGTTTTGTAAATCCTCCATATAGTGAAATGAAAGACTGGGTGAAAAAGTGTCATGATGAATGGGTTAAAGGTTCGGAAGTATTACTTTTGATACCCCCTAGAACTTGTACTAAATATTTCCATTCTTACATAGCTAACGTAGCGGAAATCAGATTCATTAAAGGTCGGTTAAAGTTTATTCATCCAGACGGTAAAACATCAAAAACCGCGCCTTTTCCTTCAATTATTTGTTATTATGGCGGATATGTTCGAGGAGTTAAACCTAGGAGGGATAATCAATGAAACCGATTGCGGTAATTGATTTATTTTGTGGTATGGGCGGCTTCTCGCAAGGTGCTATTGAAGCAGGTGCTAAAGTGGTATTAGCTGTTGATTTATGGGAAGAATCTTTGAAAGTTCATTATCATAATCATCCTGGTACACCTATTAAACGAATGACTTTAGGAACTAAAAATCAATTTTCACTATTTATGCGTGAGGTTGATAAATGGCGTAAAATGGGTTATCATGTTCATATTCATGGCTCACCACCATGTCAAGCCCTATCAAACGCCTCAAGTCGCGATCCTTCGGAGGGAATGCCTTTAGTTATCTGGTTCTTAGATTTAGTAAAGTTCACAAAGCCGGATTCATGGAGTATGGAAAATGTCGTACCTATGAGAAAAAGACTACCAGAAGGTACGCCTTCGGTTGTTTTGAATAGTGCTGATTATGGGGTAGCCCAAACAAGAAGGCGTTGTATAGCGGGTGAAGGTTGGGAGGCTATACCTACACACAATAAAGAAATCTGGTTATCTGTTATTGATGCTTTACCACATCTCAAAGATGAATTAGCAACGCATATTAATTTAGATGGTGCGAGTGATTCTAATTCAAGAAGAGCTAAATCAGCCGACTTTGATATAACTTCGACTTCTGGTACTTTGAGAAATAATAAACCTACATTAAGAGAAATTAAACTTGAAGCATTAGGTTCAAACTCTAACAGGAAACAAGATAGAACGGTTCAAGAGCCTTCTAAGACTATATGCGGTTCTGGTAATCAAACCGGAGCTAGAATATTCGACCATGAAGAAAAGCCCAGAAAGATAAGATCATTAACAATTGAAGAAACTTTAACTCTTCAAGGTTTCAATTATAATTATGATATGACTCAAGCTAGGACTCAAAAGAACCGATGGACTATGATAGGGAATGCGGTAGTACCTGCGGTAGCTAAAGCGATAATAGGAGGAATAAAACAATGAAAGATATAAGAAAAGAAATAACGGAAATGAAAAAAGACATCAAACAATTGAAAAGAGACATAGATCGTATAGAGTCGGCGGGTATTAGGGATAACAATGAAGTACAACGACTAAGGCGGAGAATTACTGGTTTAGTTCGGAATCTTTCCGATAGGCTCGATGTGAGAGAATATTTATTAGATGGTGAATAAGATGAAATGTGTATATTGCTTACAGGAAATTACCTGGTCGGAATGGTTATTCAAAGGTCATATGAATGCTAGATGTGAAATTAAACAAATGAAGCTAACTGATTTTGATAAAGAGGTTGAAGAAGAATGAAACTAATGATTAGAGGTTATTCTAGGAATAGACCTATTATGAAGAACGGTAAATATACGGGAAAAATGATACCTAGACCCCCTCCCGATGGATGTCGAAACTTAAACGAACCTTCATTCACTATATGCGCCGCCGGTGCTTTAACTCTATGGTTGGTTGATGAAGAATGAGCTTAACTCCGCGTGAAAAACTCTTGATAATGTATAGAGAGAGTAATCGCGCGCAACGCTTGAAGATAGCAGGTAAATTAGGTTTCACAGGTAAACCAGAATCAAAGTTAAGGTCATTAAGACGATTGTTAAAAACAGAATTAACCCAAACACAAAAGTTCAACGTAAGTTCATACTTCAAACCTTATGTAAATCAAGAAAACTTTGAAGAATGTTGGGAGGGTGAAGTTCCTCCTTTCACATTAGATGGTCGCTTCGTTATTTCCGCTTATGGGATTGGAATATTTCTCGATCAATCCTCTCAATCATGGGAGGTTAGAGAACTGTATATTACACCGAAGTATTCTCAAGGTTCTCAATCATCAAACAATATCAGAACGGTATTCACAATATTTCAAGAAACCATTGATGAACTTTTCATAAACCCGAAGGGGGCTTATGAGGTATATGGAATTAGTTTCAATAAACGTGGTTTTAAGCCGTTATTGAGTGAAGCTAGTAATGAACTTAACGAAGAGTTTCAAGTTCCTGGTGGTATTACTAAACAAGTGGCCGCTTTTTTACATCCTACATCGTCTAGAATTGTAAATAAAAAGTCTAAACCTTATACAAACGCTCGACAATTTCCAAAACGTAAAAGAAAAGAACGTGAGAATTATATTAATAGAGCATACGGTCAATTGACAAAAGAAGGAGGGAGATTAAATGAGTTCAAATCATTGGATTAGAGCAAGTGGGGCGGCTAAAGCATATACGGGTAAAGTATTCGTTTATGATATTGAAACTTGGGGGCTAAACTCCCAGGCTTACGCTTTTGGATGTTCAAGAAATATCAATACAGGTGAAGAAGAAGTATTTAATTCACCAGAAGAAGCAAGATCACACTTTGAAGAGAATGCCCCTTGTATCGTCTATGCTCATAATTCATTCGGATTTGATTTATTCTCTATTCTAAATCTTGAAGAGGCTTACCAGGCTCGGAAGATTGCTCAAGGTACTAATATTTATGAAATCAGACATAATAAGGTAAAGTATAGAGATAGTAAGCATTTATTTCCTATGAAATTAAGTGCTTTAGGAGATTCATTCAAAATGCCTAAAGGAGAAACACCAATCGACTTTATAGAAGCTAATAAAAGAGAAATAACTCAACAAGATATAGAATACTGTTTGTTAGATTGTAGAATATTAGCTAGAGGTATAATAGATATTCACGATTTCTACGCATCATCAATGGGTATGTCAAGACATGATACAGCCCTTCCCTTAACTATCGCATCTATTTCCTACCGTATCTGGTGTGCTACATCATGGCCGGAGCATTGGGGTTGGATAGATAAGAAAAGCGGTAAAAGACAAAACGCAGCCAAAACAGACCCTTACTTCAACGATACTCTAAACGAGGCTTATTGGGGCGGTAGGACTCAATTAATTAATGCGATACCAGGTCAAGAAGTAAAGAACGTACTAGAATATGACGCTAACTCAATGTATCCTTTTGTTATGGCTCATCCGGCTAATTTATTTCCCGATTTAACTAAGTGTTGGCGGGTTGGTGCTACTAAAAACGCTTTATTGAATATTATCAACGATCCTCTCTATGTTTGTTGGGCTAATCTTGAAATGTACGCGCCCGAAGGCGTTGAAAGATTTTTACCCGTATTAGGTGATGACGGAAGGCTTGACTTCAATCGAAGTGAGTTTTCTGGGTGGTTATGTGAACCAGAGATTCGTTTAGCTTTGAAAGAGGGTTGGATTATCAAGGAAATACATGAATTGAATAAATCAAGAGGAATAAGGCCTTTTATGAATTATATTAATGGGTTATATGAATTAAGAAAAGAATACAAAGCACAAGGAGATTCAAGGGAAATGGTCGCAAAATTGTCCCTCAATTCATTGTATGGCAGGTACGGTTTGCGACCAAAACCGACCAGGATTGAAAACCCAGAAGATATAGAAAAGGCTCAAAAGAAGAAGAATTATAATGAACGTTATGAATTATGTTTCTACGATAGAAAAAATATGACTTATCCTTACTTACTCGATCATCATACTACATCCGGTTCAAACTCTTCTCAATGGTTCGGTTTTTCGGCTTTTGTTTGCTCTTACGCTCGATGTGTATTAGCCGAAGCAATCATAGCCGGAGGTGAACACTCTCTTTATTCTGATACAGATTCGGTTCATATTAGAGAAGAAGGAAAAGAACGGTTTGAGGAACTTATTTCATTAGGTAGTGAATTAGGTCAATGGAAACTTGAAACGCCTGTCGTTATCGCTAAGGCGGTCTATTGGCGTAAAAAAGCCTATACATGGTATGATAAAGACAATAATAAACGTAAAGTTAAGGCTAAGGGTGTTCAAGTCAAAAACGATAAAGGTGAATATCTCGATCATGCGGGAGACATGAGGAAACTTCAACGAAGCCGAACAACGGTTAAGTTATTTAGTGCATTAAGGAGAGGTTTGATACCTGGAACGGAACTTATTACTGAAAAAAGAGACTCGATATTTTACGAAGGTGATTAAATGGTAGATAATAAGAAACGATATAGAGCATTAGTTAAAACAAATACAGAACGTATATTGTTTGAAACGGGTGAACTATCTTCCCGTGATGTTATTTACAAGCTAGAACGTGAGTACAGTCTAATGTTGATGCCTCAAACGCTTCATCAGATACTAAGATGTCATCCTAGAATTAAAAGAATAAAAACTCAAACAGGAACGAATTACAGACTAGTTGAAACGTAAACTTCTAAAACCCTACATAGACTTGAAACTTCGTGGTCGGGCTGAATGATGTTGATTTTAGAAACGCTCTTGACGATCTTTTAACGGCTGCTACCGAACCGTCAGAACGTCTAATGACTAATGTTTTCATTGATTCTCACATATCTCCTTTACAGAATCAGCCCGCCACCTTCGGATTTGGTGCGGGGTTATTCGTACATCATTATAATAATTTTAGAAATGAAGGACATGATATTGAAACTTCATTTGCAGCAGCTCAAGCCGAAGTTCTAAACCATCCAGTTATTCAAGAGTTCCTCGCTTCTATGGCTACGCAAAATATCAACAAAGGTGTTGCTAATGGGGTTTGATGACAACCATTCTTACACACATCACCGTTCAAAGTCGGTTCAGTCCTGGATTGAATCATGCGATTTACGATCCGCATGGTATGGTCGGAAGTGTCCGGTTTGTGGAGATTTATTAGTATTCACATTAACTAAAGATAGGCTTAAAGTCAAAAAAGTATCTTGTTTTGAATGTGATTGGGAGACTGAATAATATGAGTAATAGAATTAAAGATGAAAACGGAAATGAATACCAGGTAATAAGGCACGATGAAGGACATATTTATGCTATCAACGTAAAATTGTTAGTAATCAAAGAAGAAGAGGAATAATAATGGGTATTTACACTACTAAGAGAACTGATGAAGAAGGAAATCCTTTTTGGGAATCAACAGACGGTTCAACACATAAAACCCGTAAAGCAGCTTGGAGTCATTCAAAAAGTTTAGAACCTGTTGAAACTGAAAGTGAAAGTAAAAGTGAAAGTAATGAAAAAGAAATTATTGAAGAGGTTCAAACAGATTCTCCGGCGTGGACTACATTCGACTTCGGTTCAAACACAGGAGATACGGTTGAAGTTATTCCTTCTACTCTCAAGAAGATAAGAGGCGTAGCGGATTCTAGTTCAAAGAAAACTAAGAAGCAACAAGAAATTGAAAGACAAAATAATTTAGCTATTCTTAAGCTAGGTTATAGAACGGGAGATCACGTTCTAACAAGATATAGAAGGGCATTACTTGAAGATAATAATGCCGAACCGATTAAACATACAAATGAAGATTATGAATGGATTGCTTCTACAACTGATGAAGCACTTCAAGAAAATGGTATTATGATCGGTGAAGTCGTAGGAAAAACGACATTCGCGCTAATCGCTAATTCATATTGGTTCTATGTACCTATCTCGCGTATTCATGCTGAATCAGATAAAAACCCGTTCAAGGGTAGATTTGCGGGTGTGGGTAGAATGATAGAGAAAATACCCTTTTTAGGTAAAAGAATAAAAGCAAGACGCTTAGAGAAGTCTTTACAGACTATTGACGGTGAAGCTAATGCCCAGAATTAAAAATCCTTACACTAAGAAAATGATTAAAGTAAGTTCTAAAGTGAAAGTCGGTAAGCCTGGTTCAACTCGACAACGTAGTTATTGTGCTAGGTCTGGTAAAATACGCGGTAATTGGAAGAGAAACCCTAACTCTAAGAATCTATCAGCTAGAAGGCGTTGGAAATGTCCTTATTTACCAGGAGAATTGAGGTTATAATATGTCAATGCTGAATAAATTATTTTTACCAGATAAGAAAGCTCTTTCCGTTCAATTAGTTGGTATGCCTGGTAGTGGTAAGTCATATTTCTTAGCGAAGTCGTTAGATGCTTTTTTGAAATCTAATGAAGATGAAAACCTAAGAGTTCTTTATATCTGTCCTAAACATGAGTTTTCATATCCTAAGACTAGACCGACCACATTATTTCAATTACAGAAATCAATAAGAAAAAATAGACTTACTATATTTTATCCCGATCCGGTATTCTTTGAAGGTGAAACCGATGCGGCCATTGATTTAGTATTCGCCTTGAGGGAATCTAACGGTGAAGATTTCAAAGCCGTGATAATTATTGATGATGCCCAGGTAATTCTTGATAGTCGAAAGGCTGCTTCGGGAAGCTCAAAACGCTTGGTTCTTACAGGGAGGTCAAAAGGAATAAGAGCCGTTTTAGTGGCTCATTCGCCTGTCGTGAATAAACTAATGGAGGGTTCAACCGAACACTTAATCACTTTTAGATTACCATATGTCAATTCATATGCGGATGCTAAGAAAAGGTTCGGTATTGATTTAGAAACTTCTCAAATTGAAATTACTAAAACACCTTATTCATTTGCCTGGTATGATTTAGTTAAGGGTACTAAGACTTTGATGAATCCTATCGAGTGAATGAATCTTTTCACACTCTTGACAATAATAACCAATTCCTTTGAATGGTAGTCTTGAGGTTGGTCGATCATCACCCTCTATTCTCTTCCTAATACATAGACGACTGACTTTTTCACCACATTCACAACGGATGTTATGATTCGCCATATACATCGGTTAATCGTAGGCTTATTAGATATTGTGATACAATGAAGTCTTTATTAACCCTAGAAAGTGAGGGCGGCTTACATGATTTTGAATAATGTATTAGCAGGTGTCGGAATATCATTCGGATATCTAGGATTGGTTGCTGTATCAAATGGATTAGCAACATATGTGCTTAACGGTAAAACGCTTGATGAATGGGTCGCAGGTAGGGGGCTATAATTATGTTGCCTTTACCTAGTTTCTCCGCTATGGGAATAGTGGACTATCTCGCTCTCGGTCTTGGTGTTGCTATCGGTGCAGCTTTATTTACTGCCCCAATGCAATCAGTTCAAGAAGCAATATCGAGGAAATAAGGGGGTTTAAGATATGGCAGTAAGATTTACTCTAGTCGAATCAAATACAACCGACATTCCTGGTGCGGCAGCTCAAACATTTAATCGGGGTTTCAATATTCCTGGCGGAAGTTGTGATGAAATTATCATGAGAATTACCACAACTAACACAACTAACGCAATTTTAGCGGATTTTGGTAATATCATTCAATCTCTAAGATTAGTCCTTAACGGTTCTACTGTTTTTGATTTCCGTTCCGGTTATTCATCAGCAGCAAATAACGCAGCTTCTCAATTCGGTTATTTCCTAAACTCTTTAGGTTCTGGTCGATCTGTTGAAGTTCCAGGCGATTTAACTAAAGAAGCATACTTTAGAATCCCTATCGGTAGAAATGTTCCAGCCGGAGTTTCTCGTTTAGAATATACATTATCATACTCGGCTACGGCTGCTGCTGTTGCTTCTGGTACTTGTCAATTTTGGATTAGATATAACGATAACATGACTACAACTACAACAGTTAGCGCAGCTACTTCATTCACACACTCAGCAAGTGAAGAACAAGTAGTTGTGAGACTTCCTCAAGGTGTTCCTGGAACTGTTGCTGGATTAATGATTCAAAATGATTCGGCGGACGATCAGATAACAGGAGTAAGAGTTGTTTCACAATCTGACTTTAGCCTTGATGTTGATATGTTCAGAGCATTCAACGGCGATCTTTACAATGGTATTGTATATGCTGATGATGACGCAAGCGCAACAGCTCAACAATATGCTGTTCAATGTGCCGGCGGATTATTCTTGCCTCTATTCGGTTTGAGTATGGATGATGATATTCGCTTACAAGTAAACTCTAGTGCTGCAACTACCAGAACTTACACTCCTGTAATAGTAGCAAGCATCAACGGTGCTGCTGAATCACAAGGTCGTCAAACACAACCAGTAATCACAAACACTAATACGGCTGTTTTAGCTGCAACTACTGAGACAGTCTAAGCATGACGGGAGGGATTAAAATGAGTCAGAGGGGAATTAAAACCCCTTTGACTTACTCCCTTCTTAATGAGGTGATATAATGGGTAGAATGTTGAGAATAACACTTGAAGAAGGTGTTCCCGAAGGTATCGATCTCGGTATAGTCGGCCCAGGTAAGATATTCCTTTACAATACAGGAACTTTAGATATGCGGGTAGGTTATGACAGGTTTGATGTTGGTACTACCGGAACGAATTACTTTACTCTTCTCGGAGGTTCTCAATATGTTTTTGATTGTGGTCCAGGAATCGGATTTGTTTCACAAAATCAACAACTATATTTTGTGAGTCCGGTAGGCGACCAGGTTCTTGAAATATGGGTGGCTGACAGTCAATGAGTAATATTAACGCTAGAGTTCCGCCTTCAAGATTAGCAGCTATTGATTCTCCGGCTGATGGTGAAGTAGCGGCTTATCAATCGTCATCTGGGCAATTTGAATGGGTCGCTAACGGTTCGGGAGGCGGAGGAACGGTTTCATCGGTTGCATTAACTGAAACAGGTTCAGCATTAACTATTACAGGTTCACCAATAACGGGTGCAGGTACTTTCAATATAGCAGGGGCGGGTACTTCTTCTCAAGTTATTTTAGGTGATTTATCTTTAGCCACTTTACCAACAGGAACGGTTTCATCTGTAGCATTAACTGAAACAGGTTCAGCATTAACTATTACAGGTTCACCAATAACGGGTGCAGGTACTTTCAATATAGCAGGGGCGGGTACTTCTTCTCAAGTTATTCTAGGTGATTTATCTTTAGGAACTTTAACAAGTGGTACGATAACGGGAACAGGTTCAGCAAATCAAGTTTCATATTGGACGGCAGCAAGTGTTCAAGCAGGTTCGACAGGTTTGACTTACAATCCTTCAACGGGTGATCTTACTGTCGGGGGATATGTTGAAACAGGTACTAAAATAACTACTCCTTCCGGTACTAATTTAGAACTTGTACCTGGTGGGGCTTCTAGCGGTTCGATTGTAATAGCTGATGGTGCTAACGGTCAAATAAGTTTGAATCCTAACGGAACTGGTGTGGTTAAAATTGATGGAGTTGAAATAAATAATTCGGCTATCGCTACGGGGTACGTTTTGAAAGCAACTTCCGCGACTGCTGCGGGATGGGCTGCTGAAAGCGGTGGTTCTATATCATTCCCAATTGAAGCCGATAGCGGTTCATCGGGCGCGCCAAGTTATTCTTTTAGTGCTGATACAGATACAGGAATATATCTATCCGGTGCTTCTAATATGGGTATCGCAGCAGGTGGGCAAAATTACCTTTTCATAGGTTCATTAGGATCAGTTCAATTTAACAAAAAGGCTCTATTTAATGCAGCAACAGCAGCAGCCCCAAACGGATTTGCGACAGATACAAATACAGGTTTCTTTCAACCTTCGGCTGATACAATAGGATTTTCAACAGCAGGTACGGAACGGTTAAGATTCGGTTCAAATGGTGAAATATTAGTTGGTGGTACGGCTGCGGGTACATCCGGTCAAGTTTTAACTTCCGGCGGAAGTGGTGCGGCTGTTTCTTGGACTACGGTTAGCGGTGGTAGTGGTTCGCCTGGCGGTAGTGATAGTCAGATTCAATATAATAACGGTGGTTCATTTGGTGGTTCAAGTGTGATGACTTTTGATGATACAGCATCAGCCGAGCAGGTTTTATTTAGCGGTAGCTCGTCTAATCCTTTAGTAAAAATCGTTCAAACTGGGGGCGGTCATGCGTTTGAAGTTCATGATGCCGCAACAGATACTTCTATTTTTTCAATAAGCGAAACCGGCGCAGTTTCAATAAAGACGGCTACGCCTCAAGCGGGCGGTTTGACTGTTAATGACGATATGTATGTTGGAACAATAAAAAACAGTTCCGGCGGTAGTCAAACAAATCCGAGATATACTTTTAATTCTGATACGAATACAGGTATGTTTAGCCCTTCCGCCGATAATCTAGCTTTCACAACTGCGGGTACTGAACGAATCAGATACGGTTCAAGTGGTGAAATAGGAATTGCCGGTGCAAATTATGGTACTTCCGGTCAAGTATTAACTTCGGGTGGATCGGGTGCGGCTGCTTCATGGACTACGGTTAGCGGTGGCGGTGGTTCAAGTTATAATCAAGCGAGAAACCCTAACGGGAATATTTACACGGGTTATTCTATTTACTATCTTTCAAGAGGTGTAGGATTTACTTCAATAGGTCAATTAACGACAACATCTTCAACTAGAAGTGGTTATTCAAGACAAACATTCAGACCCTTTATTGCACCCGAAACAGGTAATATAACGGCTTTTCTTGCAGTAGTTTCAACAGCAAGTGCCGATACAGATATTGAAGTATCAATTTATAATGATAATGGGGGCGTACCCGATGATTTAATAGGGAAAGCGACTATTGATTGTTCTTCAACAGGTAATAAAACCCAAACTACTATATCGGCTACTATTAGCCTTACAGAAGGTACTCAATATTGGTATGCGTGGGTAGCGACAAACGCTATCGGTAGTCCTACTTTAAGAGCCGAAGCACAATCTCAAACACAATTCGTAACAGGTCAAGCAAGTAGCATAGCAGGTACGGATTACGGTGTTATTCTTGTTGATTTAGGTAGTACCTATACGACTTCAGCTTCAATTACAAGAACTAATTTATTACCTAGCGGTAATACGGGTGGAGCTTGTAGGTTAGGAGTTAAATATTAGGTGATTTTATGATAATAGCAAGAAGTGAGCAAGTTTATGCGGGTAAAGAATTACTTTCCGAGACTTTTAGAGATATTACATGGGATGAAGTTAAAATGATTAGACAAGAACATTTAGAATTATCAGATTGGCGGTTTATGTCCGACCAAACACCTTCTCAAGAATGGATTGATTATAGACAATTTTTAAGAGACTTGCCTCAAAACTTTACAGATTCAAACGAGGCGGCGGATGCCTGGAATGAATATGAGATACCGGAGTGATAAAATGACGGTAAAACAAAATCACGAAAGAATCGTTCGCCTTGAAGATGATGTTCAAGAAATACAGGATCGTCTAACAAGTTTAGAAATGAAGCATATTGACTTAATGGCTCGATTAGATGTAATCGTAAACGGTGTAAAAGTAATAATAGCTATCGTAGGTGCAAGCCTCGGTATTGATGTCGGCATAGAGGGGGGTATGATTTGAGTAATGAAAGTATTCTTGTTTTGTTAGTTATCGGTTATTTCGTATTGAGGGATTGATTATGCCATTCGTTAAGATCGGTAGGAATACTTATCGTAGCCCATCGGGTCGCAAGTTTACTAAAGCTCAGGTACGAAGGTACTACGCTACAAAAGGAGATTGTAAATAATGCCAGTAAAGAAAGTAAGAGGCGGCTATAAAGTCGTAAGTTATGTAACAGGAAAGACGCTTAAAACAACGTATAAGACGAAAAAACAAGCGGAAGCAGCCGCTAAAACTTCTAAGAGAAGAAGTCGTAGAAAACGCTCAACAGGCTCAAAAAGGGCTAAGAAATCAAGGGGGTTTTATTGATGGCTAAGAAATCAATTTTATTGGATGTGAGTCCGTTCCCATTTTCTAAAGAATATATTAGTAAATCAAAAAAAGAAAAAGATAAACAAACCGGAAATAGGTTTAAGTCAAAACCTAGAGTTACAAAAACTGATAGTTTCTTTAGATTATTTTGGGATTATTAGGTGAATTAAAATGGGCGTTTTAGATACATACAATAACTCTAACTTCGGTAGATCCTCTATCGGTGGCGGTGGCGGTGGTGGTGGTAACTTTGGTTACGGTTCAATCGGTCAAGTTGTTGATGCTTATGTTCAAAATAAAATTAACTATCGAGAAGCATACAATATTTTAAGAAATCAATTCGGTTTATCTGATAATGACATTAATGATGTATTAATAGAAGAACAAAAACCCCCAAAACCCCCACCTGGTACACCCGATGATTCAGAAGAGGAAGAGGAAATACCCGACACTTCAACAGATACTTCCGATATTGATACTCAAAGTATAGGATTAACAGACGATCAAAGATTCATGTTAATTGGTTTAGTTGTTCTAGGTGGGATTTTAGGATTTATCAAGAAGTGATTTTATGCCTAAAGTTAGAAATCCTTATACCGGGAAGATGCAAACTGTATCATCTAAAGTTAAGGTAGGTAAACCAGGTTCAACAAGACAAAGAAGTTACTGTTCAAGAACTGCTAAAATTAAAGGATCTTGGAAGTCAAACCCAAAGTCAAAGAATCTTATCCAAAGGCGTAGGTGGCGTTGTGGGTATATACCGGGGGAGTTGAGAGTATGATAGGCGGTATAGGTCAATTAGTCGGTATCGTTGGCGGTGTGGCTGTATTAGGTGGGATCACGATAGCAGTAATCGGTAAAGAGATAGTCGAAGAAGATAAGACACTTATTGACAAAGCTGAAGATAGTTTGATTAAACTAGGCTGGACAACTGAAGGAATGGTAAAAGGAGCTATTTTGAGCGTACCAGTATGCGCTATCGTACTCATAGGTCTAAATGTATCTTTGAAGGCTCAAAAGAGTCTTGTAGGGGGCATATAATGAGTTTACTAAGAAAGTCTTACTATGTTACTTATGCTCTTATCCCTGGATCATATGCACTTACAACTCTATACGATAAGTTTGGAAATGTAATATCCGAGACTCAAAGTGATATTACCGAAGGTACGGTTAATGCAGCTGAAGATTTACTTAATGAGGCTCTTGAAGGTGGGGCTGAATTAGTAGATGATATTTCAAATGTAGCCTTAGATGTAGCTAGTGCTACCCTTGATGTAATCGAGGGTGCAGGGTTAGCGATTATGTCAGCAGGTGAAAGAATGTACGATTATACATATAGCAAAGTAGCACCACATAGAGTTGAAGCAGTAACAGCACTAACAGCACTTACGATATATCTAACTACTGCTGTAATTATCTTTAAGAAAATAAGAGGGGCTAACTAAGGGGTATTATACCCCCCTAGTTAGTTACGATCATTTAGATAAATAATCTAAGCCTTAACCTGGAAAAGCCATGCCCATCCAGTAGGTGAAGCGGGGTAGTCGTTCTTAGAGATTGACAATCTACCGCCATTAGCTGAAGCATTAGTAAAAACTTCATTCCAATCAGAACCGCCAAATGCTCTCCTTAATGCGTTACCTACTTTCGCTCCGTCAGTTTTTGATGGATCTTGATTTAATCCATCGGGGTGAGGAGTACACCAAAATGTAACCCCTGTATCGGTTTCACCGTCTATTAGAGTAATACATTCAGAATCATTATTCATACCCGCACTACCGTTAAAGGTAGCATTAGTGAAAGAGAAGTTAAACTCTCCTTCAGCTTTACGGGTTTCAAGATAATTCACAAATGTGATCTCCGCTTTGTCGTTCGTTGTTGTATTTTCGTTCCATTCCATTGTTTTTACGCTCCGTTTGGTGTCAATAGGGTCTTACTACCCCAGGACTCGTTATAGGCTCTCATAGCCTCTAGATCTATAAGTAATTCACAATCACTCATATCGAATATTATTATCATTTGACTCATTCAATCAGCTCATGTTGATTCAACCATTGATGTAAATTAGTTAAAAGTTGCTCTTTACGATTTTTAGGAGCATATTTTGATACTGTTTTTATCAAATAGTTTCTTTGAT
>WLWG01002306.1_pt1 | contig 14801 bp, 18 predicted proteins | sample 6712871 | NCBI WGS metagenome assembly WLWG01 (sample SAMN12718693, study PRJNA515312) | sponge metagenome | isolation source: marine sponge | host: Mycale hentscheli | place: New Zealand: South Island, Marlborough, Capsize Point | collected 2003-05-01
CTATAGGTTGTTTATTTTTATTTTTATTTTTTGTACATTCTACTCTGTAGGGTTTTATTGCTTTTAATCCATTACAAATAATGGGTTTTCTCACCTCTTTATATTTTCCCTCAAATTTTTTATTAAAAAAATTAATGATATCTAAATCTATATTAGGAGATGATTCTAATAAATTATCATATTCAGCCCTACATATCTTTAAAAAGTCTCTACAAGGTTTTCTTTTCTTATCCTGTAATGATAATTCTATTTCTATAGTTCTACTTAATTTTGACCACGCCAACGCTGATATCCTATGACCCTCATAAATTTCAGCATATTTTAAGAATGCAAGAAGAGTTCCCAATATACCACACGCAATATTTAATGTTCCCACACCAGCAGAGAACCCATGCTGATAATCTACAGGAACATAACTATCTGTTGCAAAATTTGCTGTTCCTGTTAAAGTTGATAAAATAATAATAGGTATTTGTAGATGATGATATTTTTTTTTATATTTTCTCGTTGAGTAATTATGCAGATAACTATAACACATACTTATTTCACCCCATTCTGATAATAATTCCTCTATTTCACAACTCCACTTTTCTATTTTATCTGGTAGTGGTCTAGGTGTAGGTATATTTTCCATATTTTATATATATATAAATATTTTTATTGAGACATTCCATTCATGCTAGGATTAGTTTCTGATTCAGGTTCAGGTTCTGGTTCAAATTCTATTTCTTCTATAGGATCATTATCAACATTATAATCATCAAAATCTGTTAAATCAGATATAGGTATTAAATAATGTTGGATACAGTTGTAACCAACTAATTTACACTTAAAAGACATATCCTGCTTTAACTCAATAATTTTAGAGCAATCTGTAAAAACAAATAATAGAAATACTCTATATCCTTCATCTAGCTTTAGCTGTGCCGCCATAACCTTTGCTGATGTAATTAATGTTTCATCATATTTATCACTCGCAATTTTTCTGCCTTTAACCTCAACTATCATCTTTTTCTCCTCATCACAGAAATCAAAAATATCAAAAATATCGTTTTCATTCCTTAAAAAGTTAGTGTTAAAGTGTTTATTTAGTTTAGGTAATGCCTCATCCTCAATTTTACGTCCATATTCCCAGAGTGTTTTATTAAAAGGCATTATTATATAATATATACTTTTATTAATAAAAAAAATGAAGATTTCTAAACACAAATTAAAATATAATTATTTATATAATGAGTTTCAATCCTGAAGCAGGTAGTGAAGGTGAAAGAAGACGTTTACAGCAGTTTCTACTACAGCGTGGAGCTAGATTTGAGCCACAGGATATAGATAGAATAAGATTAATACAAGCACAGAAATTAGCAGGTAAACTCCCTGTATCAGAGAAATTAAGTAGAGAGCAGAAAAAGAAAAAGCGAAAGGCTAGGCGAAAAAAGAATTTAAGAAGTGAGGTTGCGAGAGGGATAAGAGAACAAAAAAGATTTAGGGAAGGTGAAAGGCGTGATAAACCTGAAGAAGAACCTAGAATAGTAGGAGAACCTAGAGTAGTTGGAGGTGTAGACCCTGAAGTAGAAGCACGTAGGTTAGATTTACAGCAACAAGCATTACAGCAAAGACAAATACAAGCCATAGCAGATAGACGCTTACAAAGAGAGTTACAAAGAGAGGAATTAGCAGTTCGGCGAGGTGAATTAGCAGCAGCAAGAGCAGAAAGAGCAAGGATTGCTGGATTACCTCCACCACCAGCAGGACCTATATTTCCACCAGCACCACCAGCTGATGTTCGCATAGGAGATATCGCACCTGTAATTAATGTTCCAGCAGCACCACCAGCACAAATAATATTCATGCCTGATAGACCAGAACCTAATATCAGAGATGATTTAAGAGCGGCAGCAGGAGAGTTAGGTGCTGAATTAAGAGGTCAAAATAGAGAGTTTCATGAAATTTTAAGAGATGAAGCAGCAGCCTTTAGAGCAGAATTACAACAGAATGTAGAGGAAGTGAGTGCCAGACAACAAGCACAGGACGAACAGGGAAGAGCAGATGTGGCGAGACAGGATGCCCAATTTCAGGATGTCTATGAAAGATTTGGACAACAAGAGGCAGCAATAGGTGAATCAAGAGATGCTGTTATAGATGAAATAAGGGCACAAGAAGAGCGAATAGCAAGAGCAAGAGATTCTCCTCCACCTGATTTTGATGAGTTAGTTATAGATGTAGATGAATTTGAGAGGTCAGCTAGAGCAGGATTAGCTGCTGCTGGATTATCTCCTGCTGATTTAACATTATCTCCTAGGTCTCCATCATTAGTAGGTTCTGTTAGAGCAGACCCTGATAATGTAGTATTAAGACGTCCTCCTGCTTCACCTTCACCTGAAATAGAAACGCCTATAGCAGAAGGTATACCACCTACTCCTAGTGTTAGATTAACTTCTACTCCAGAAGAACTAGAACCAGCACCACAACCTGAAAGAGCAGAGATAGAAGGGGGCGGTCCATTAGATTTACCTAGTGTAGTTATTGATGCTAGACCAGCAATAGATAGATCATTAGAAGATGATTTATTAGCAAGTGAAGCATCTAGAGCGAGATTTGAGGCAGACAGAGGAACACCTCCTGTAATAGAAACACCAGTAAGACAAGGACCTTCACCAAGAACAGAAGCAATAAGAAGGTCTCAAAGTGCACTAAGACAAATTTTAGAAACTAGTGGAAATAGAGGTGAAATAGCAGCACAGGAAGAAGAATTAGATGATTTACTTGATGATATTGAAGCACGACCCGAAGTAAGATTAGCAACTGATAGTCCTCGCCAAAGTGAAGTTCCAGTCGCTCAAAGGGTAGAAAATTTAGAGGGGTTACAAGAGAGGTCTGGTGGAACTTCTTCTGCTCAACAAAGATGGGCTGATTTAGAAGCTGAATTTGCTGCGGCTGAAGAACGTCTAGGTGAAGATATTGGAGGCATACCTCCATCACCAACTCCAAGAGTAAGATCACCTGAACGTCAAGAGGTAGGGGGAGCAAGAGGTGAATTTGCAGCAAGAGTAGAACCTTTATTAGTTAGGACACCACTAGGTAGAGTTGAAACCGTTGATGAACCAGGAGTAGCATCAGCAGGAGGTGCACGTGTATTAGAAGGTGATGGATTTGTTGAACCAGTTGAACTTTCACCACAAGAATTAGAAGCAGGTGAAGAACCATTATTAGAAGAAGTAGGTCAGGTTAAAAATAAAGCACAATCTAGAATAGATGTCTCAAAGAGAACATTCGCAGGAGCACAGGATACTATATTTAGTGATGTGAGACCAGGACCAAGAGGACCGAGAGGAGGAGGAAAAGGTGGAATAGGTTTTAGGGTTAGAAATAATACAGATAAAAGACTTAAAAGAGTAGAACCTGGAGATGTTGTTAATGTATTGGGAGGTCATGCTGGTAATACAATCAAATTAGATACAGGGGCTGGAACAGCAGGAACACGAGTTGGTAATGCTCCTTTCCAAAGATTAATTGATGATGGATCATTCTTATTTGAGGAGGGTCATAGACACGATTTAGGAGGACACTTTGACGAAAACCCATACGGACCGCCTGTTGAACCAGCATTAGCAGCAGCAGCAGGAAGTTTAGAAGAGGAATTAGAAGAGGTTGAGCCTCAACCTGAAGTTGAACTAGAAGGAGAAGAAGAACCATAAAAAAAATATATATATATATTTATATATAGAGTAAACAATAATGACATTAACTTACAAACAAAAATTTAACAAAAAATATAACTTTAAAAAAGATGAATCTCATTCTTTAGCTGAAATATCAAAAATAACTGGTTTTAAAAAAAGTGGTTTACAGACTATATATAATAAAGGGATAGGTGCTTTTAAAAGCAATCCAAAATCAGTAAGACCTAGTGTTAAATCTGCCGACCAATGGGCAATGGCCCGTGTGTATGCGGCGTTAGATCCTAAATCAAAAGCACATAAAATAGATAAATCACATCTTATAAAAAAATAATAGATATATTGTATATAATAATAATGCCTATTTCCATGAAGATAGTAGAAGCACAGGTGAAGACAGGGAAAAGATATACAGCGGTGTTTAGGTTACATAAGGGAGGAAAGGTTATTAAGATAACTCACTTTGGACAGCGTGGAGGAAAAACGTACATAGATGAAGGTGATAAAAAAAAGAGGACTGCTTTCAGAGCGAGACACAAAGGCGACTTAAAGACAAAGGATTTTAAGAGAGCAGGCTACCTCGCCTACTTCCTGCTATGGGGACAGCATACTTCACTAAAAAAAAACATAGAAGATTATAAATCAAAATTTAATCTAGACTGATAATATAAATATGCCGAGCAAAAACAAAGAAGTCCAGAAAGCACTTAAAGATGGTAAGATTACAAAAAAGCAGTATGATAAACTGCCTGACGCATTATTATTAGGTATCGCAAAGAAAGCCGACAAGAAGGGTGGTGTTAAGGAAAAGCGAAAAAAGGTAGGCAAGGAGAAGGGGAAGGCAGGACGTCCTAAAAAGGGGTCAATGGTTAAGGTTGAGGAATAATTAATCAGTTTTGAGTTCATCAAACTTCGCCTCTAGTAAATCTACTTCTTCTGAAATATCCCAATTTTCCATATTAAAGATTGGAACTCTTTTAATAGAACCTTCGCTAACAGGAACGACAGGTATTGCTTCTTCTTCGTCATTTAAGAAATCATCATATATATCACATAATTCATCACAATTATTAAAGAATACACTTTTTCTATGAATAGTAAAAATTTCTACAAGTTGCTGGAAGGCTTTATCCTTTGTATCCATTAATAGTTTATGAGGATCATCGCTATTTAAATAATCTTCTGCAGAACTATTTTTAATATTAAAGTGTAGAGGAACAGATTGTTCTTTTTTTTCTAATAAATCATCATATACAAAATTTGCGTTTTCTTCTCCTGTTACAGGATCTACTACTTCTTCCACGCCTTCATATTTCATTAGTAATAATTTTAATTTAGCGTTTTCTTCTTTTAATTTCTGTATGTCTTTTTTCTGTTTACTACATATTACAGACATATTTTTAAGTTTTGTTTCAGTTGATGTTTCTAGACTAATGATATCTTTTTCCATTATTTTTCTCTCTTCATCTGTAATATTAGAATAGGCTAGTATTCTATTTTTTCTCCAATTGTCAAATAGTTTCCAAGTGGGTTTATAACCTGTTCGCTTTTTATTCCAGCGTAGGTCTTCATGATTAATCATGGCTCTAATTATACATTTTCCGTTAGCTATAGATGTATCGCAATTCCACTTAACATTAGATTTAGCATAATTTTTTAAAACCTTCTCTATTTGTTTATTAAAATCATAACTAGGGTCATCTGAATCAATAGGTGTTAGAGAATAGAACGCCTGAACCTCTTCTAAAGTAAGACCTTTTTTCATTGATTTAGGAACTAGAATACTCATCTATTATATACTTAGATATATTTCTTTAAGTATATATTTTTCGCGAAAATTAAATAGCAATGGATAATGAATGAGAGTTTTAATATATATACCTAGATTTATTTTTCTAAGTATGAAAGTATTTATAAACCTCCCAAAATTGTAAGTTGGCGAATTCTTTTGTTTTTCTATACCTAGAATTAATTTTCTAAGTATGATTAGAAATCATTAATTATATTATAGGATATCTTATAATGAGTATATTATTACACGGAGATTGTTTAGATGAGATGAAAACTATAGATGATAATTCTGTTGATTTAATATTCTGTGATTTACCTTACGGACAGACATCCTGTAAGTGGGATTGCTGTATTGATTTAGATAAATTTTGGGTTGAAATCATGAGAATTAAAAAGTTAAATACACCTATATTCTTTACAACTACTACTAAATTTGGAGTATCATTAATTCAGTCAGCACCAAAGAAGTGTCATTTTAGATATGATTTAGTATGGGTGAAATCTGCTCCTGCTGGGTTTCTTTCAGCTAAAAAGATGCCAATGAGAAAGCATGAGATGATTTATGTATTTTATGAGAAACTACCTTTTTATGATCTATCTAGTCATAAACATAAATTTATTAAACATAAAGAAAATACAGCAGAAGATAGTAAGACAGATACATATGGAAAAATAAAACGATGTAATGATGGAAAACAGGGTAAATATGACCCACCCTTACCTAATTCAGTTGTTAAAGAACAAGGTTGCTATGGAGAAAAAGTACCAAATAGTGAAGCGAAATATGGACAAAAGTGCGCTCAACAATACGACCCACCCTTACCTAATAGTATGTTAGAAATTAAATCAACTCGTGGGAAACATTCCACAGAGAAGCCAGTTGCTCTGATGGAATGGTTATTAAAATATTATTCTAAAGAAGGAGATGTAGTATTAGATCCCACAATGGGTTCAGGTTCAACAGGAGTAGCCTGTAAAAATATGAATAGAAATTTTATAGGTATAGAGAAAGACCCAGAAATATATGAAGTAGCTGTCAATAGAATAGAAAGTTAGAATATGTATAAATAAATATAATGATTTATAATGATAGAAAAACACGCAAATTATAGGCGTATGACACCTGAAGAAAAAAAAGAACATATTAGAATCATGAAAAGAGAATGGGATAGAGCTAATAGAGTAAAATATAGTTGCCCTAGATCTAGAACAAAACCAGCTAAACCTTATAAAAAAAATAAAGGAAATTTTGTTATTATTTTTGAATGAGTTTAAAGATATCTTATTTTTTTATAGTAGATATTATATAATGTCTAATTATTGGATTTGTGGAGTTCTAGTATTTCTATTTGTGTTAAGTGTGAATAAGTATAAGGATGTAGAATTCTTAAAAAATAGTGTTAGGTCTTATATAGAACTAACATATGAAAAATATAGTTTACAGAGAGAATTAGATGAATATAAGGAGGAATTAGATATTTCATTAGAGGAGTACGATAGACTTAATGTTAAACACGAAAAAAGTCAAGAATTACAGAAATTAATTGTTGATTTTGTTGTTAGTAATCCAGATATTTTTTCTGCTGTAGAAGTAAAAGATGAGTAAACAAGAATTAGCAGAATTAAAGAAAACTAATCATATTTATATTCAGTCTAATGACCCTAGATTTAATTACGGATTTCATAATGAAAAATCAATAAAAGATTTTAATAAACATCCTGAAGTAATAAATATAGCACAGTATGATTATGGATTTGTAAGAAAACCAGGAGACGATAAGAATATGCCTGAATTGATAACAGCAACAGAATTAGCGTGTTTTCAGAATCTAGATGATATGGAGGAATTCTATCGTCAGAAGCATCCTAATCTACCTGATGAATATTATGGAATCATGGCGAGATATAGCACAGGACAACCTATTACAAAAAAGGAGGTAAAACAAAATTTAAAGAAAGTTAAGAAAAATCCCAATAAACAATTACCAGTAGGTCTATCAGTAGCACATAAACAAGTAACTATTGATTTTGATTAATAACATTAAAATTTTTTTTAAGATATCTTTTAAAATATAATTATATTTATTATTATATATAATGCTAAATATAATTGGAAGTAAGTTAACTGGGCATCAAGGATTAGGGCAAAAGGCGAAGTCTGTAGGTTCAAAAGTAGGTAAAGTTGCGATGGGTGGTCTCGCAGGAGGTGTAACAGCACTCGCTCTATCAGGAGGTTTAGCTCAAGGGGTAGACGCTGTTAGGCAAGCAGCCAGAATCGGTCAGGCACTAAAACCATGAATGGATCATTAAAAAAAATAATATAAATAAATATATAATGACATCTGTAGAGGAGGTTAAAAAGAGAGGTCCAGAAAGACATCTTACAAGTAGTTATAATTTTGCTGGTCCAGGCACATTCTACGCAGCCCGTATGAAAGGCTCTGATTTCTATGAAAATTTAATGAAAGAGGCTGGAAAGAAGGTTGTGGGAACAAAGCCATATAACCAACCAATTAACAAATTAGATGCGTGTGCTAAAATTCATGATAAAGTATATAATAATCCCAAATCTGGTCCAGCCGCCGTTCAACAGGCTGATAAGATATTTCAAAATTGTATAAGTAAAATTCAAGTTAGCGATGGTATTCCTCAAAAATTATTAGCTGTGGCTGCGAAGAAGGGGTTTGATGCTAAATTAGCAGTAGAGAATGTAGGTTTAGTGAGAAAAGGAAGTTTTGCCGATGGAGGGGCAAAGCATTCTGTGTTGGGGAGTAAAATTAGAGGTGCTGTAGGTCTAGGTAAAAAAGCAGTTAAAGGTGTAGTTAAAGGTGTTAAGAAAACTTTATAAAATAAATTTGATTTATAGATTACAGGATATCTTATAATGATATGTATAAGATTTATAAGATTGTAGATAATACTAATGATAATGTATATATTGGTATTACTACACAAACACTAAAAAGGAGATTAAACGGACATAAACATAAAATCACGTGTAGTAGTCGTAATATAATTAAGAATGGAGATTATAGAATAGAACTCATAGAGGAAACAGATGATAAAACTAGAGAACGCTATTGGATACAAAATACAGATTGCATAAATAAATATATACCAGGTAGAACAGCAACCCAATATTATAGTGATAATAAAGAAAAAAAGAAAGAATATCGTGAAAAAAATAAAGAGAAACAAAAAGAACATAATAAAATTAGAAATAACTGGGCGTCTAGTATGGGAGGACGACCATACAGAAATAATATGTCATTACTCAAAATAGACCCATATTTATTTAATTAATTTAAGATATCTTATAAACTTTAATTTTTTTTAATTATATATTATAATATATATATATGCTCTCGGCTTACAAGGAGACTGAAACAGACGCATCCCGTGTTATTTACATCAATTCTAAAGACGCAACTTCAATATTAGGTGGTAATAGAAGTGATTTTAATTTTGTATTAGAAGAGCCCATAGTTGTTCCAGAACATCATAATATCTTATTATCTGTGTATTCAGCGGAGATACCGTACTCTTTTTATAATTTTAGACTGGGAACTAATTGTAGATTAGATTATGCTGTTACAGGATTTGGTGTTCAGGCAAGTTATGATGCGAATGGGAAATTTTTGATGGGTGGAGCACCTTTAGGACAAACTCTAATAATTCCAGAAGGTAATTATAATGCAGTAGAATTAGCATTACTAATAACTAATGGTGTAGGTAATGGTCTGGAAGTATTATATGATGCTAATAAATTAAAATTTAGTTTTAGATGTACAACAAAAGGTAATAGGATAACATTAGCATTACGTAATGGATTAGAAACAGGAACACCTGAAGCACCTGGTGAGGATATGAATGAGGAATTGGGATTTGACTGGTTTAATATTCTAGGTGATCCTTTTGTAGAACTTAATCCAGGAAATCAAAGTTTTTATGGATATACTAATGCTAATCCAGCAGGAGCAGGAGCAGGAATAGATAATAATGTTCAAGGACCTTTTACGACATCTCCAGAATATTTCCTCTACTCTGATGATGTTGCTGATTTAACAAATAGTATTAGGTCATTATTTTTAAGAACAAATTTATCAACAACTAGTGTATTAGATTCACATATAGGCGGTGGTTTCTCAAATATTTTAACAAGAGTTCCTATTAAAGTAGAACCAGGACAGGTTATAAATATAGACCCTGTAAACGGTGACGTACATAAATTATTGTTAAAATTAAAGGCAATTACAAATATAGCAATTAGGTTAACAAATCAGAAAAACGAAACAATAGACCTTAATGGATTAGATTTTGATATATCTTTAAAATTAGAATTTATAGAAGATAAAACATTAAAACAACCTAGGAATGTGCGTGAAGTGTTATATGAAGAAAGTCAAAAATATTTGGATAGACAAGCATTAGCTGAAATAGAAAGAGATAAACAGCAAAAAAAACTAAAAGAAAAAACACAAAAAAGAGCAAAGAAAAAAAAATAATTAAATAATTATATAACAATGGGGTTTTTCACTACATTAGGAAGCAAAATAAGTCATGCGGCTCATCATCTAGGTCAAAAGGCACATTCTGTTGCGAAGAAAGTAGGTAAGGCTGCTGATGTAGTTGGAAAGGTAGCAAAGGGTGTATCCGCTGTTTCAGGTGTTCTCGCAAGTGGAGCAGCAATGATAGGTGCTGAACCTGTTGCGGCAGGTCTACTAGGCGTAGCAGGAGCAGCGAAGGCAGTACAAGGGGTAGCAGCAGGGGTTTCTAAAGGCTGATCATTTCGAACGGCTTCAAGAAGCTCGCCTCGGAATTGTTCAACAGTTACACCGCGTTCAATAGCTTTTTCAGCTAAATCTCGCTGATTGTGGTGCTTACCTAATGCAATGATTTCACCAACAGATGCTAATGCTTCTGCCTTGGCTGATTCACTGACTTGGCGCACATCGACTTGATTTTCTTCAGTCATATTAGTCACCTTTTTAGTGGTTAAAGTTTTTTCAGCGGATCGGCCAACTCCAACGAATTTTGAAGGATCAGCAGGAATAGAGACAATCGATGCTTCCATCGGTGTCCAACTTGCCCTGTAATATTCTTTGCCTTCGTCGTCTTTAGCACGAACCATCCTTGTGATGCTGTATCCGACAGAAATATTCTGCTTTATACCGGACTTCACATCTTCAAAAACCTCTTGAGCCAAGGCAGATTTTCCAAATTCTACCAACGCAACGGTTCGTCGCTGCGTCTCGTCAAGGTAAAATGATCTAACTACACCGATCTGCTCATCCATCTTGTGGTTGTTCAGCAGTGGAGCTCGACCTGAAGACATGAATTCCATATCAATGTCTTCTTCATTATGGCTTAGAACTTCCAAGCCAAAATCTCTTTCAACGGGTGTCTCGCTAGATACACCAATTCTGACAATACGCTTATCTTCATCGACAGCGCCTCTAGATAAGTCGATAGTCCTGTAGACCATCTCTGCCTTATCTTCAGTGCGTTCGATCTCTTCAGCCATTGCCTCATAATCTCTATCTTCTTCCATCTCATCTTTTGCAAGTTCGATGATGAAAGAATCCTCAGTTTCCTGAACATTAACAACGTGTCGTTCCATGTCTTCTGTCCTGTTTTCTTCCTTCGATTTTAACGGATGCCCAGCGGGAAATAAATCAGTATCATGTTTACCTCCTCTGAACTTTTCATTTCTTACTGCATATAAAAAACTGTTCACGCGAGCCATTGCCCATTGCTGAGGACTGGTTACGCTCGGTCTAACAGAACCAGGGTTAGTCTTATAAGCACCTATGCCTCGGTTGTATACTTTTCTCAACATCCCTAAGTTCACCTTCTTATAGGATGCCTCGACAGAATCGTTATGCTCTTTGACCTTATTGCTTAGTCCTTTGTCAGATGATTCAGCTCGTTCTTCATTCTTCATCTGATTCACTAGCTTTCTAGACCAACTAAAACCAGCATCACCACCCCACAAAGCCCAAGCTATTCTACCGTTTGACGGATATCCTTCTTCGCCTGGTCTAAAGCCTTTAGCCTTCTTATCAACCTCATGACGTGAGAAGAATGAATACATTCTCTTAACGGTAGAGTCCGAAAGATCAGCATCATTCACGATATCTCTAGCCCGAGCGATACCAACCTCAGTACCGCCGCGACCAAACTCGCTACGCCAATCGAGACCTTTTCTGGCCTCTTCTTTCATCCCGCTAGTCGGCTTCGGCATCTGGAGCCCCCTCAACTATAGGATCAGTTGGAGTCTTTAAACCAAATGGCTGGAATGCAGTCTTAATGTCATACTGATCAGCAAGTTTGCTTTCTCTGTCATGCTGCTCAAACAACTCTTCTACGTCTCTGCCGTAGTTAGCCTGAACGTCTTGATAAGTAACAATACCGTTCTGCAAGCCCTGTATGTTCGCTTGCATCTCTCTTTGCGGATCAACCCATCCCCAAGATCGCGGTATGAACGATGCATTGTCAGCAAACTTGTCATACTTATTAACTTGCATCGGCAGAGCATCTTTAAGCATAGCCAGCTCTCGATCTCGTTGGGCTTGCCATTCAGCCATAGCCGCACCGTGAGCGGCCTGTGCTTGGGCATTGTTATAAGCATCCATGTCCATGTTGTACTGATCCATCGCCGCTTGCGCGTCTTCCATGGCCTGATTGTTTGCCTTCTCTTGCCTGTGCTGACCAAAAGCGTTTAGGCCCATCCCTAGCAGGTTAGCTCCGAATCCCCACTTTGATGCGTTAGACCACATATCAATAACCCCAAGGGTTGTTCTGTTTGCTTGCCCCGCCTATACCGCCAAGCAATGTGTTGAACTGATTACCAACGCCTGAATTAAGGTTGGTCATTGATGTGCTTTGTCCAACAGTTGATCGAGGCGCATAAGCTGAGTTGTATTGCCCAGCCGCACTCATCTGCAAAAGATTGTTGCGTTGCTGATTGTCCTGTTGCTTCAGCATCTGAGCTGAGTCAGTTGCACCAGATCGTAGGTTAGTTAAGCCTTTCTGATACATCTCCTCTAGTCCGGCGCTTGTGTCTGCGTTGACTGAACCACCTTGGTTGCCTGATCTTGCCAGAGCAAAGTTGGTTTGGTTTCTAGCTTGGTCCGCGTTCTCATCAAACGATGTAACATTGTGCGCGTACAGATCATCCCCGTACTGATCAAACTCTTTGGCACGCTTGTCAAACATGGAGTTAATGGAGCTATTGTTTTTCTTCATGTCGGCTTTGCGTTTAGCTTCAGCTTGCTTGGCCGCTTCTTCCTGTCTTCGCATCTCTGCCATGTACGGGTCGTTACCACCGCCACCACCGCCACCACCACCACCGCCAGCTTGACCATTTGCATAGTCATTAAAGCGTTGCTGACCACCCGGTGATTGGGCGTGCATTGCTCCGTACTCGGACATGGTGACGCCTTTGCTTGCCCAGTTCTGCTGATAGTCTTGCATCAGGTCTGGGTAAGCCATCATGTATTGTTCGTAGAATGGGTCCGTTTCCCCAAGGGTTCCATTATTAGCCATTGTTAAACACCTGCGTTTGTCGGTTGATATCGGTAGATAAGTGAGTTAATTGATTTGAGCTCTGAGCCATTACCCTTTATTCTGGTTGAAAGCGTTGGCGCTAGAATGCCCAGAGGTAGGGTTGGTACTGTTCTTGTGTCACCAGCAATTTGGAATGGAGCGGTTCTGTCATCGTTGTTGTTGGGGTTGACGCAGTGGTCAATCTCTCCAAATCCTTCAAGGATTACTTCCATGGATTGGAATAGTTTGAACTGGCCCTCTTGGCCAAATGAGTAGAAAGGTGTTTCCATCTCAACGGTAAACTCTTTTTCATCTTTACCGTCTGCCAGAGTCTCTTCGTCAAGCCTGTAGATAAAGCCTGTCCCGTTTACGCAATATAAGTTTTCAGCAAGGTGTGCCATTTGGTAAAAACTTTGAGAGAAGCGATACACAGACCAAGCGTTAAGTTTGTCTCTTTGTGATTTGGTTAGCACAAATGTTTCGTTACCTGCTGTCAGCCAATACTGACCCGCACCGGGATAGAACTGACCATCCCACCTACCGTCATGATCTTTGATGTGAGACATGATCAGCTTGTCAATGGCAGAGCCTACGTCAGAGCCCTTCATATTGCGGTACATTGACTGACCACCAATTGATCTAACACCAACTGATGACAGGAAGTAGATATCTTTGTTGGCAGTTACGATGCTTTGGTAATGCTCTGTACCAATACCCGCAACCTGTTCCTCTAATTCATTGCGTGCAGGGTCCGGATCAACAGCCCATATCTGGCAAGCGTCCTCATGGAACACAACCAGCCTATTGCTTACAACACCAAGTCCTGTCGCCGCAGAGTTACCAAGTGATCGGTCACCAGTAGGTAGAAATCCAGAATCACCTTTCAAGCCATTCCATACAGGCTTATCTTGGTTATCATAATCAGCGGTGGCTGAATAGACAACCGTGTCTGCCTTACCCATATCACCATCACCACCAGTGTCACCTACTGCATAAATCTTTGACTGAGCAATGGCAACCTTAGAGGTGTGAGGGCACCCACTATCAGATATTGGATTGACAGTGGAGCTGTACATCTTTCTAGGATTCTCTATGAAATAGTGGAGTGATCTGCCGTTATCCCACTTGACAGACACGTACATGCCACTCAAGAAACCCCCAACAAAGTTTACGTACACGGGCTCTGGGTCAGTATTACCTGATTTGGCATCTACTGGATCAGGCTGACAGGCCTTTCCTGCGTCATAAGAAATCTTCCATCCTATGAGCTTGACACCGTTGCTTAATGTTTCTTCAAACTGAGTGCCAACCGTAAACGTATGTAGCCTTCCATCAAACGCACAAAGGTTTTTAAGATTTCTACCCATATCAAGCTCAAACTTCAAGCCCGGCCTTCTCTCTATGGTTTCCCCTTGCGTGATGTAAGCATTAACCAAGGTCCTCAACGACTCATCGTTGTCGAGGTTCTTTGGCTTCCTTACATCCAGCCCATCCGAAAAATCATCAAAGGTTTTTACACGCATTAGAAGTTTTGTGGTCCACTAAAGTTTCCAAGATTGCCACGCAGATACTGTCCGTTAGCCGCCGCATTCTTGATCTGATCTCTCTGGGAGTTCATCTGTTTCTGCTGTTTCTTTTGCTTGCTACGTTTCATGAGATGCTTGACACCAAATGCCGCAACGCCTGCGGCTGGAATAGCCCATGCTGGAGCCGCCCCAATGCCTGCTAGCTTGCCACCCGCGCTAAACATTTTGCTGTTGCCCATTAGACCGCCAATTGTATTTC
>WLWG01002311.1_pt1 | contig 14765 bp, 18 predicted proteins | sample 6712871 | NCBI WGS metagenome assembly WLWG01 (sample SAMN12718693, study PRJNA515312) | sponge metagenome | isolation source: marine sponge | host: Mycale hentscheli | place: New Zealand: South Island, Marlborough, Capsize Point | collected 2003-05-01
AGGAAACTATGTTGATGCATCTTATCGTTGTTAGGACCTGAGTAATATAAAGATACTTCGTCCTCTATTTTACCAACTAATTGTTTGTTAGCTTTCGGTAATTGTTTTTTTTGTCTTTCGTAGATTTCGTTAAGACCTACGAATACTTCCAGGGGGACCTGGTATTTTAAGACCGTCTGACCTAAATAAACGAAATCGAACTTCATTTTAATTTTTTAGTTTTCTTAGCGTCTAAAGATAAAGTGTTTTCTCTTAAACCTTTTTCTAAAGCCTCTAGTTGTCCTAATACATTAAACACTTCAGGTTGTGATGTACCAGGAGTTATTGTTTCTTTCTGTCTTTGTAATCTTAATAGATATGATTTAGCTTGGTGCGTGTTCACATCTCTCTTATCAAAGTTACCATCATCAAACTCTTTTTTAAGTTTAGACCAAGAAGCAACTTCTCTCATTCTATGTTTAGCCACAAGTTCCATTTGTGCTTTACCATATAATTTTTCCTCTAACTCTACTTGTTTAAGTTCTTTCTCTAATGGGTCTTTTTCTTTTCTAATATCTCTTTGTAGTTTCTTTATCTCAACTTCATTCTTCCTAGCATCAAATGATAAGTGAACTAAGTTTTCAAAGTGTGTATTCTGCTCTCTTACCGATTGCCAATACTTTGCAGCTTTGGTTGGATATTTATTATCAGATAACACAGAGAATCTCATTTCTGTTTCTGTACGAAACATTTGTTTCTTCATCCATGTATCTTGTAGCTCTGGGATTAATTTCTTAAAATTCTTAACGTCATCTTTATCTAATATATTAGTTAAATACTTAGACTCGGTTTCTAACTTAGTCGCAATATTGCGCTTTTCTTTTGTCATACGATCTCCTTTATTCATTTCTAATGTCTTTATATATCTTTCTATATAAAGGTCAAGTCTACGATACGGTTACTGTAGATAACGTAGCATCTGCTGTAAATTCTTCTGTCAACGCTGATCCAGGAGGAACATCTCCACCGCATATTAAACCAAATGCAGCACTACCATTTCCCATTCCTTGGTATCTTTGTTGTGCAATATCGTTAATTTCTGACCAACTTGTTCCATTCCAAGATTCTACATTAGTCTTTGAAGGATATCCGCCAGCAACTATCGCTATTCCAGAACTTCCTGAAATTGCTCCATACTCTCTAGCTGTATTTAAATCTCCAACTTCTGTCCAAGAACTTCCGTCCCACGTTTCAACTAAAACTGTAGGGTTATTTCCACCAGCCAGTATTCCCGCAGTTGTTGTTCCAGTGCCACATCTTCCATATTTAGCTGCATTTTGATCTGCAACTTCTGTCCAACTTGATCCGTTCCAAAGTTCTGTAATAGCTACTGCTGTAGTGGTATAACCACTTGCAAGTATTGCAGCAGTATTAGTTCCAGCAAATCCTGTTGTACCCCGTCTTGCAGTATTTATATCTGTTGACTCTGTCCAGCTTGAGCCATCCCATAATTCTGATTTAGCACTGTTATTAGGTGAAACTGGAATTTCTCCTCCTGAATATATGGCAGCAGTCGAAACACCCCCACCTCCAAATCCATTTCTTGTTGTATTTATATCATTTTTTTCTGTCCAAGACGTACCATTATATTGCTCTGTATTAGCTACATTTGGAGGAACTGATCCTCCATAAACTAACGCAATGTGTCCTGGAGCTTCACTTGTTGCAAAACCAGATCTGCCTCTAGCCGTATTCATACTTGCTCCACTAGCCCAAGTACCTGCTGGTATTCCAGCCGCTCTTCCAAAACCTTTTAACGATGTTCCTCCAGATAAAAATAGATCGCCCTCTGTTAAGATAGATGCTGTTACTGGTGGGAAATCCCATTGTTCACTATTAGTTGTGAGTGACCCTGTGTATTGTCCTGCTACTATAGCAGAAGTAAATGTTCCACCTCCCTGTCCAGCGTTAGCAACTGATGCATTTGCTAAATCGTTTACTTCAGTCCAAGTAGATCCGTCCCATGATTCCGTCTTTGTAGTTCTAGGTGGAACGTCACCGCCACAAACTAATTGCGCAGTAGATGTTCCCATACCCCACTGATGAACACGGCCTGTATTTAAATTTGTTGTCTCTGACCAAGCCGATCCATTAAATTGTTCTACGTTTGATGTAACGGGAGGATCACCTCCTGAGTATATTGCAGCTGTTGTAGTTCCATTTTGCGATTGTCCTCCTGATCTTCTTGCAGTATTTAAATCACCTGTTTCTGTCCACGAAGATCCGTTATAGCTTTCAGTGTTACCTGTTGCCCCTGGCATTCCACCATAAATTAAACCAGCAGTTGTAACTCCTGAAGCTCCCATATAACCTCTAGTAGTATTACTTGAGGTTCCGGATGTCCAACTTGATCCGTTCCAATTCTCAGTAGTATTTGAATATCCTGGTGTAGCATATCCTCCTGTAACTAATGCGGCAGATGGAGTTCCAAAAGTTCCCAAAGCATATTTAGCGGTTCCTAAATCACCAGCCTCTGTCCAAGAAGAACCATTAAATTGTTCATGAAGAGCGCTTATATTAGGACTAGTTCCTGGTATGGCTCCACCAATTATGTAAGAAGCACCTTGAGTAGCACCAGCTCCTGCTGCTTGAAACCTAGCAGTGTTTATAGCTGGACCACTAGACCAAGACCCTCCAGATGTTACTGGATCTTCACTTAGTGTTTGTACTGTTACGCCTTTTATTTCCTTATACGTTGCCATAATTAACTCGCTGTTATTGTTACGTTACTTAAATCTGCTGTCCATTCTTCAGTTGCACTAATATTAAAAGTAGGTGGATTACAACCTCCAGCAAATAAAGCTGAAGTGTTTCCTGCACCACCGTATGCACCAGCATATCTCGCTGATCCTATATTTGCTACTTCAGTCCAAGACGAACCGTCCCACGATTCTGTATTTACTGTTACTGGGGGATTTACTTTTCCACCAAAAGCCAAAGCATTTGTGCTTCCTGTACTAGAAGCACCTCTTTGGGCAGCTCCTGTATTTAAATCTCCTAATTCAGTCCATGCTGTACCGTTCCAAGATTCATTTTGTCCTCTTGGAGAAGTGCTTGAACCAAAAACTAAACCATCTGTTTGAGGAGAACCACCAGATGCTCTTCCCGTGTTTCCTGTATTTATTTCAGCTATCTCTGTCCAAGATGAACCATCCCATGATTCTACGCTAGTGTTAGGTGAAGCATTACCTGCTGCAGCTATTGCTGCTGTGCTAGTTCCAAATGTTGCTCTTTGTTGTGCAGATTGACTCATAGCTGTAACGTTAGTCCATGAAGATCCATTCCATGTTTCAACTACATTTGATGGGTCTCCCCCTACTTTTATTCCTGCTGATGTAGTTCCTGCACCCCTACTGTTTCTTACACCTGTATTTAAATCATTAACTTCAGACCAAGATGAACCATTATATAATTCTGTGTTAGTCCTAGTGTAAGGTGCGCTACCTGCACTGCCTCCAAAAGCTAAAGTTGCTGTTTGTATTCCAAAACTTCCCATACCATATCTACCTGTACCTAAATTACCTCCGGATGCCCAAGTTGCACCTGCTAAATTTATCAGTGTTTCTTTAAAAGTGTTTGTTGTTGAATTAAAATATAATTGTCCTTGAATTTGTTTTTTAAATGTTGTTGGTGTGGCTGTTGTTGCCCATTCATAAGTTACTGCCATTTGTGATGGAGAAGGATAACCACCCGCTGTAACTGCTGTAGAAGTTGTACCCGATGGACTTGATGAGTTCATAGATTTTGCTGCACCCAAATCTGCAACCTCTGTCCAAGATGTTCCGTCCCAAGCTTCTGTGAGAGCAAGTTGTCCAGGTGGTTGTTGTCCACCAAAAGCTAAAGATGCAGTTGATAATCCTGTTCCTGCAAGATAATGTCTGCCTGTATTCATATCATTTACTTCTGTCCAAGATGAGCCATTCCATAATTCAGTAACCCCTGTTGTATTTGGTGGATTACCACCAAAAATTAACATAGCTGTTTGAATACCTGTACCTGCTAAATAATTTCTTGCAGTATTTACTTCTGTTGTTTCAGTCCAAGAACTTCCGTTCCAAGACTCAACAAGATTGATTTGACTAGGACTTGCAGGGTGTTGATTACCAGTAGCATATAATGCTGCTGTTGATGTTCCTGCTTCTGCTGCTTCTCTCCTAGCTGTATTTAGATCATTTACTTCAGTCCAAGCTGAACCATTCCAAGATTCATTATTTGCTACACTTCCAGGTGGTTGATAACCACCAGTATTTAATCCTGCTGTTTGAGTACCACAACCATTAGTATTAGTTCGACCTGTATTTAAATCACCAACTTCTGTCCATGCTGATCCGTTATACTGTTCTGACTTACCATCTACTGAGGGATAGCTACCTGGGGGAGTTCCTCCAGAAACTTGTGCGGCTAAACTTGCGCCACCCATAGATCCCATATTTCTTCTACCCTGATTTAAATTACCACCACTTGCCCAAGAGCCTGTGGCTATAACAGACGCAGCTGGGTCCGATGACAGTGTTTGAACTGTAAATCCTTTTATATCCGAATACTTAGCCATAGGTTAAAGACTATGGAAGATTATATACGACTGGTCTGTTTTGTAATGCTTGCTCTTCAGCTGACAATGCATCGTATGCAGCTTGTGCTGCTTCGATTTCACCAGTAACGATAGCTTGTGCTTCATCTTTCGATTTAATTGCACCTGCTACTTTACTGATCCATTGATCACCATAAAGATTGTCGCCTACAACCCATACTTCACCAGGATGCCCTGAAAGGTGAAACTGTTTTCTCTCTTCGTGAGTGAAAAAGTTTTTGCCCCAGTTAGTCGCTGTACAGTATTTATATGCCATAGTTGCTTCCTCCTTTTGCTTGTTTATAAATCATAATTAACTCGTTGTCACTGACTTAATTTGAAAATCGTCTGCGCTCCATTCTTCTGTGCCATTTACTTGTGTACTTCCTCCATCTGTTGTACCACCAAAACCTAAAGCTGAGATACTTGATGTCCCGCCGCCTTTTATACGAGCTCTGGCTGTGGCTAAATCACTTTGTTCTACCCAACTAGTTCCATCCCAACTTTCTGTATAAGAAAACGAACCAGCCGTAGGTCCATTTGAACCACCAAATGCTAAAGCTGATGTAGATGTTCCTGCTCCTCCTAATTCACCTCTCGCATTATTTAGATTATTGACTTCTGTCCAGTTAGTACCATCCCATAATTCTGTTGAAGCATCTAAACCAGGGGATCGTCCTCCAAAAGCAACTGAAGCTGTTGTAGTGCCTACACTTTCTAAAGTTGTTCTTGAATTATTTATATCATTAACTTCAGTCCAGCTAGAACCATCCCATTGTTCTACATCTGCTCCCGTGCTTCCTGCTACTTGTAAAGCAGCTGTAGAGGTTCCATCTCCTCCAAGATAACGAACAGCTGAGTTTAAATCTGTTGTTTCTGTCCAACTTGTTCCGTTCCAACTTTCATTATTAGCAACGGCAGATGGAGTTCCTCCACCATAAAATAGTCCCGCCGTTGTGGTTCCTGCTGCGGCTGCTTCACTTCTAGCTGTGTTTACGTTGTTAACTTCAGTCCATGAAGTTCCATCGTATTGTTCAACGTTGGCAGTAATAGCTGGTGAACCAGGAGCACCTCCTCCTGAAATAGCTAATGAAGCTGTCTGAGTTCCATTTCCAGCTCCTGCATATCTAGTTGTATTTAAACTACCTCCTGATGCCCAAGCTCCAATAGGCGCTCCGCCTGTGTTTACAGTTTTAAATTGTCCTGCTGTAGAGTTGTAGTAAAAGTCTCCAGTAATCGCGTTAGCATAATTTGCTGCGTCTGTTGGTTGTACACCTGAGAAAGTCCATTCTTCTGTCGTAGCAACAGCTCCAGGGTCACCTCCAAAAATTAAAGCAGAACTCGGTGATCCACCGCCACCAAGATCCCATCTAGCGGTCGATACATCTGCTACTTCTGTCCAAGCTGAACCATTCCAATTTTCTGTGTTGGCAGATCCTGCGTTAGGACCATAATTATATCCAGCTACTACGTAGCCATTATCGCTATCTGTGCCATATGCAGCTGCTTGTGTTCGTGTTGTATTTAAATCTGATACTTCTGTCCAACTTGAGCCATTCCAAGTTTCCGCAGCTCCTGTATCGCTTCCTGGAGACGGAGAACCTCCAGCAACTATTCCAGATGTATAACTAGTTCCAAAACCCGCTAAATATATACGGCCTGTATTTAAGTCTGCTACTTCAGTCCAAGCGCTACCGTTAAATTGTTCTGCTATTGCTGTAACTGATCCTGTGGTTCCACCTACAACTATATTCGCTTCCGCATTTGCACCCCAAGCAGATGTTGAATATCTATCTGTGTTTAATTCTGCAACTTCACTCCAAGAAGTGCCATCAAATTCTTCTACAGGATCTATAATCGCTGTTCCGCTATATCCTGAGCTAGCAAGTGCAGAAGTCTGTGTTCCACCGCCACCACCTCTTGTTCTTGCGGTGCTTAAGTCATTTACTTCAGTCCAAGAAGTACCATTATATTTTTCAGTTACTGTTTTTGTTCCTCCTGGATTTTGACCCATATAGGCTAGCCCTGAAGTTAAAGGAGAATGTGAAGCACCTACTGCTCCATTTCTTGCAGTATTTAAATTACCGCCAGATCCCCAAGCTCCTGCATAAGGATTATCTGCCAATGCTTGTGCAAATGGTGCTGGATCTTCTGTACGGGTTTGAACTTGAAACCCCTTTATACCTTTATATTCAGACATAGCTATTATTTATCCTTTAATAGCCAACCTTGAGTAGAGTCTACGTAAACCAATGTAAAACCTGCTCTCTCGGTTGACACTGTTAAATCTGCTGCAGAACCCTGTATATTGTGTGAGTTTCTTCCTACTGTTAAATTGTTAGTATCAAAAGTACCTGCGTAATCTATAAAAGTTATTTCATCACCAATCGTTCCTGATGATGGTAATGTTGCTGTGAAAGCTGCTGATGTTGTATTACAAAAATATCCTTCTCCTGCTACTGCAGTGAAGCCTGAAGTTTTAACAGCTTGGTATGATGTACCACCTGATACTTCAGCAAAAGATAATTGACCAACGCCCGTTGTTCCCGAACCTGATACCGATGCAACTTTTAAAAATCTATCTGCTGTAACATTACCTGTTGGGAATTTTAATTCGTATGATTGAGCACTTGAGTGGGGCGGACTGGTCAGCTTAATTCCGTGGGAGTTAGACTCACAGTTAAGTTGAATTGAACCTGGATTTGTTGCACCTAAAACTTCTATAAGACCAGTTCCTTTAGGTCCAACTTTTAAACTTATATTAGAATCACCACCAGTTGCTTGAATTGATGGAGCATTACCTGTTGCTGAATTTGTTACATCAATTTGGTTTACTGCAGACGATGTTGTTTGAAATATAATCTGTTCATTACCATTTTCATCGCCTATAAAATGTGCATCATCAATTAAAATATTATGTGAATTGGTATCTAAATCTCCACCTAATTGTGGTGATGTATCATCTACAACATCTCCACCTGTTTGAATTTCAATTATATTTGGATTTGTTGCGTCAGGATTAGCTGATGCAAAAATTATTTTAGTTGTTTTTGTTGTAGCAGAAAAAGTAAAACTATCACCAGATCCTGTAGCGTATTTAAATTGTACTGTGTAAGCACCTGATGTTGAATTTTTTAAAATATAAAAGTTTTGAACGTCGTTTGGAATTGTAACAATTTGATTACCCGTAATAGAACCTGTAAATTCTATCATTCGGTGCGCAAGTTCTGCACCAGTTGATCCATCAGAAACAGATAAAGCAGTAGTTTGTGCTCCACCCGCTATAGATTTTTGTATAAATCCACCAGATATCTGTTCAATAATATCTAGATTGGTATTAGTTTTTGTTCCCCATGTACCGGCGTTTTCGCCAGTCGCCATTTTTTCAATACCTAATGGTGTAAATGTTGATGCCATATTAAGCTGCTTCTCCTGTTACGTCGTTATAGCTTGTATTTGAGCCTGTTGCAACATCTGAATACGATGTATTCGAACCCGTTGAAACATCACTATATGACGTGTTACTTCCCGTGTCAATATCTGCGTAAGCTTTAATAAATGGTGCTCCTACGCTTGCCGTAGCTGATTGACCTGTTAATCCCACTACTTGATCTTTTGGATCTATTGAACCAACAGCACTAGAGAAAGATACACCAGTTAAGCCCATAACTTGATCTGATGGATCTATTGCTCCTACAGCGGCGGTAGCAGCTTGACCTGTTAATGTAATAGCTACAGAACCTGTTCCTAATATTGTACCCAAACTAAAGTCTGCTTGCACTCCTGTTAAACTTACATCTTCATTTGGAACAACAACCGTTCCCTGTTGAGATGTAATTGAAAAACCTGTAGGAAAAATAGCAGTTCCAACGAAAGCTATTGGAGTTCCTAATGTAGATGTTATTGATAATCCTGTTAATGATACGTCTTCGTTTGGTGCAACCGCTGTTCCTAAACTTGCAGTAGCTTCTTGTCCTGTTAGACCTACAAACTGATCTGCAGGATCTACTACTCCGATTGCAGAAGTTATTGATTGCCCTGAGATAGTTGGTGTAACGGAAACATCAGGTGTTGCTGTTCCTTGAGATGATGTAATTGAGAGGCCAGTGACTGATACTGATTTAGGTATAACTGGTGATATAGAACCAACTGATCCTGTAAAAGAATTCCCTGATAATGTAATATCAGCAGTTCCTGTTAATGTTAAAGATCCAACACTAAAAGTTGAAGATAATCCTGTTAAGGTAATTGTTTCGTCAGCAAGTTGTCCCCAACCACTGTCACCCCATGCTTTTGCACCCCAACCGGTTGCAAGTAAAGCATCACGATTCCAATATGCTTGTCCCCAGGTGAATCGACCCCATCCTGATTGAACCGACATCTTGGTCCTCCTATGCTAGTCTAATGATAGCGTTTGATGCGTCTGCTGCAGGAAATTGAATTGTAAAAGTTCCATTAGTCGCTGTCTTGTCTGAACCGAATGCAATTATTGCAACAGAGTCAGTAGTACTAGAACCACCGTTTGTTGTTGTGTTGTATATCATTGCACCGTTTGCTGTGAAAGAAGCTGATGAATAAGAAACATCAGAAAAATCTGTAAACGCCGTTGTTGAAGATAAAGAAACTCCAGAATTTGTTAAAGCAGCTCCACCTGCTGTGTATGCAGATCCAGATGTATTTGTAATTTCTTCTGAAGTTGAATAGTCAGTTGTAGCTGCACCTAAACTTGCATCACTATCAAATAAAGCTATTTTAAAAGTGTGTCCACCAGATGATTCAAAACTGTGTTTACCTTGTAAAAGTTCTTGTTTAAAACTTGAACATATTGCCGATGTTATTGCCATATCTTATCTCCTTAAGGTGTTGTTGATGGTATTGTTAATCTAACAGCGCCGTCGGTATAGTCGTCTCGTCTTCTTCTGCCAATTTGTTCAACACCAAACTTATCTACTTCTTGTTTATACTTTTGCTCGTATAATGTCAACATATCTGCCGGGCCTTTTAAGAAGGCATAAGTCTCTGCCAAACAGCAATATAATAAGCCATTTGGGAAGTTTAGGCTGATATAATTAGTGGTGTTATCCGAGGCCAGGGTAGCTGGCATTTTATTATAATGTACTCTAAATTTGTAAGTGCTGTCTGGTGTTGGAGATAAATATATACGTCCAGAATTAGTATCACCGTCTCCAGTGGCTGCACCAAACATAGCGTAGTATTTTGGCTTACCTCTTTTTGAAGATTCTGTGGATGGAACATATTCTTGTAAATAAGTAACATCTTTTTTCTCTAGATAAGTATTTGCTCCTGTTGTAGCACTCGTAGAATCGTAAACCTGTATACCTCTTATAAATAAAGCTCCTCCTGGAGCATTTATAGTTTCTTGACCTGTAACTAAATTTCCTGATTGTTGTTTTCTATCTGCATCAATAGGCACATCACGCATAATTCTATATTGTGCATTTAGAATAATATTTTCTAAAATATCAGTTGTTAAAACATTTGAATCTACTTCTGTGTAGTTTCTAATTTGTGTAACTAAAGTAGTATAACTAATTCCTGCCATTATGGTGTTAATGTTGCCGGTCCAGCCGTAACTAACATTCCTCCTGATTTTTCTGTTACGTTAGGAGTCGATCCTAACACAAAAGTATAATTATCTGTACCTGTTACTGTTATACTAAATCCTGAAGAATTTTCAAACACTGTAAATGCTACACCTCCAGGTGATCCATCTACGTTTCTAAATACGACAGTATCAGAACTAGACCTTCCATGACTAGGCTCTGTTACTGTAATTGTCGTGCTGCCAGATGTAATGTTAAAAGGATTACCAGGCAACAAACGATCTGTAGCTGGTTCTGTTCTAGCTGGTTTTGCCATTGGTAAACCTTGTGGATCAGCTCCATGCGCTTTTGGCTCTAATTGTGGTTGCTTTGGTTCAAACTCAGAAATATGTACTTTAGAACCATTCCATTCTGTTACCATTTCTTTGTATGGAAACTCCATTCCTGATCTATCAGATATAAATTTAGCGAATTTACCTTTTGCAAAATTAGACATTTGGATAATAAGTTTTAGGGGTTATGTATGAACTTGAAGAAGAACCATCTTCAGCTAATGCTCTTTGTAATTCATCTTCATATAATAGTTTCATTTGTTGAGTTAATTCTGGTTTAAATTTTTGTGATAAATAATAAGCTAAACCTGATGCCATACATGGTACAAATCTATATGGAACATCTGTTGCGTTAGTGTAATCGCCAACATCTTGTATTCTTTTTACATAATAATAATTAATTGTATTACCAGCTTCTGATGAACCTGGTGTCAAATACAAAGTGATTGTAACTTTGTCTATAAATCTTTGTACAAAATATTGTGAAGGTGTGCCTGTTGATGTTTTATTTGATAAAGCTTGATATGTAGATCTGTTAATTTTTGTAAGAGGCGAATCAACACTTGAAGAATTTCTGTAAACAGCTTCTAACACATCGTCAACACCATACACAGCTGTGGTGCTAGAAGTGCCATCACCTGTTGATCTAAACATCGTATACTCTGCTTGGTCTGCAACTAGTGTGATAGAATTATTAGCTACTTCCCAATAGTGAAGTCCTCTATTACCCCACTCTTGAAACATAATATTAAGAGATCGTCTTGCTTGTTTTAACTGATTACCAGAAACACCCTGCAAGCCAATTCTTTCATATGATTCTTCTATGATTTCATCAATTGCAAATGTTTTGTCGAACGTTGTCGTTCCCGAAGTAGTATTAGCCATTTAGTCTCCTTACTTGTCCAATATAATTGTTGCAGTAGCATTTGAAATTGCTGATATGGTCATACCACCTTCAAACAAAATACCATCCTCTGCTAAATTATATGAAAACACGTCTCCAGCTGGAACATCTACTTGAAATTGTGTAACAGAATTACCGTCTTGTAAAGTTACTGAACCTGCTGATCCAGTTGAAGCTAAAATAATTCCTCTTAATCTAGTTCTTCCTGCGAAGACTGATGTTGCATCTGTTTTTCTAATTGCTTTTACGTCTGATTTCATTATCCTGTGTATCCTATTGTTACAGAAGTTGTATTAGTTAAATCTAAATACACTCCATTTTTAAATTTTATACCTGAGCCAGGAACAAAAATATCACAACCTTCTGTTCCAAAACTTGTTTGAAGTTCTACAGAGCCTGTATCATCTGATCCATCATGTAGTTTAACCGTAGAACTAGCTACTCCCGCAGCTTGAATATAAGTTACTCTACATGGTCCTAAATCTACAGAGCCACCTGTTATAGTTTTAAAACTACCATCCGCTGTTAACGTAGTAAATTTTTGATCGCTTGAAAATGATCCGCCACCTGACATATTTTATCTCCTATTGGTGCGGGTGGGTATTGAGATCAAAAAGTCTCAAATTTTCCCACCCACCTAATTATTAACTTACTGCTGCACTAAATGGTGTAGCGGCATCACCAGTACCACCAGAGTTGACTTGTACGCCCCATCTGTTTGCACCGATTGCTCTGCAAGTTATGATTGTTCCAGCTAATCCGCCAGTCGTGCTACCGTTTAAAGTAACAGTGTCAGACGTAGCTGCAGTCATAAAACCTTCAGCATTATCGTTAGTATCCGTGTCAACAATAACTGCGTTACCAGTCATCGTGTCACTAGCGTTAGCAACTTGTAAAACGAAGTCACCAGTTTTAGTTGTTCCAATGAATATCTCAAAAGAAGCACCTAAATTGTTCGCTGAGTTTGGATCATTACCTGGACCCGCAACACCTGAATCAGATGATGAGTTAATCGCAGGTAAAGTCAAAGTAGCTGCACCAGCAACGTTGTGGTACAACATTCTACCAGCATGTGTATCAACAGTTAAAGAAGTTGCACCGGCTCCGATTGATACAGAGTTTCCAGTTCCAACACCTTGAAAACCATTAATAGATTTTACTGGTCCTTGAAATGTAGTTTTTGCCATAATTATATCCTCCTAGTTTTCCGAACATAGTCTCTAGGCCGTCGACTGTACGCGTCTATGTTCTTTTAATTATACAGTGGGTATTTTATATATTAGATTTTTATAGAGTGCAAGAGATTGCGTAGTGAAGGTACGTATTTCAACGATGTAGCTTTTTATTTAAGTTGCTACTGAAACTTGAGGAGCCGAATCAGCAATTGCATTTTCTTTAGATGCAATCTTAGCCTCTTCTAGCTTAATTTGATTGATAGTTTCTCTTATTTTTCCATCAATCCTGACCATATCAAGAGTATATTTACCGTGTAAATTATGCTCTAAATGCCAGTTCAACTCCAAGGACATTTTTTGTTTGTAAAGGTCTGTTATCATTTACAATTTCCTCGTATGTTATCCATATTTTAGATGGACTACTAAATCCATCTTTTTCCCATACAATAGCATTTTCTCCTAGTTTGTCAACTAGTGTATCATTAAAAGCTTTACTATTGTCTTCTGACTCTAGATTAAAGCTAGCATAATAGCCGTATGCTCTGATTTGTACTCGGAATTTTTTCATGGTTATTATTGCTTTCTATCATAAAAAAAGGGGGCTCGAAAGCCCCCTTTTAATTTAATTTATCAGTGATTACGCACCTGGTGAACCAAAGATACCTCTAGGGTCTGAGAATCCGAATGAATATCTCTCTCTAGCTTTGTATCTAACGTTACCTGTATCGAAGTCACCTTCCATAGCTGTTTTGATTGGAGATCTAACGAACATTTTTAATCCGTTAGGTACATCTGTCTTGATAAAGAACGCGTCTGTATCAGTTAAGTAGTTATTCACTACATAACCTTGAGGAATCATCCCCATTGATACTACTGCGTTAATATCATTGTCAGCTGTTCCAACTCTACCTTGAGATTTCATCAATCTCTCAGCAGTAAATTGAAGCTCAGAAGGAATAATCATTTTTACTCCTCTTGCTGCAATCTTTAGACCTCTCTCATCTGTCAACGCCGCGATGTCGATTAACGATTGTTCTAATGAAGTCTCGTTAAGATCCGCAGATGTTGATAGCTCATTTTTGAAAGTTCCAGCTATCGTTGGGTGGTCAGTAGCACATAGCTCCTTACCATCACCACCAGCAAATGAAGAACTGAATGCATTGTTTAATACATTTGCAGCTTTTACTTGCTTAGTGTTTGCCATCGATCTTGCTAATGCTTTTGTATATCTAGACGCAAGTCTGTCATACAAATTGTCTTCGATCGCTTCTTCAGTGATTGAAAACGCAAGAGCAATTGTTTCGTGCGAATATCTAGCTGTGAAAGTTTCTTGTGCGTTGTCAAAAGTTACGCCAGATCCCTCTGGTTTTACTTGAGCATTCGCGAAACCAGATAACATTACTTCTTCTTCAAAAGCTCTGTCACTGTTTTCTGTGTCGAAAATTTCAGCATGCTGATTTTCATATCTTTTATATTCCAGTCCGAATAGTGCATTCAAACCAGGCTCTAGTTCTTTAACTAGTTGTCCTCTACTTATAGCCATAATTATATACCTACCGTTCCTTTCAAGAAGTGCTCGTTAATCATAACTACCAAGTTAACGTTAGCAGAACCTGCTTCGTTATTCTCGATATCTTTTGATATCCCAAGTACTCTTAATTGTGCTGTTGCAGTTTTAAGATCAGAATGATCTAATTCCACTTTAGATACGAAATTAGGTGTAGCACCTGATGCGTATACTATATCAGCGTTTAAACCGACATCTGCTGCTGCAGTTGCGTCGTCGGACTGTATTTCAAACCTTTCATAAGGGTCATCACTTACAAAACCTTTAATATCCGAAGCGGTATTAGAAGCCTTCAAGTGATTAGCAAATGTAGGTTTGCTTGTTGATGCGTCAGTAAAGAAAACACCCGTAAGTGATCCCAGTAATAGATCTGTTGCTGCCGCTACAGTGATTGTTCCAGTTGCTGCCATTTCGACAGGATCGTTTTGGAAAATCGCTGATGCAGAAGCTGCGATATCATACTCGGATAAACCTTGGTTGTCTCTATTCTGACCAACTTTGCCAATGGGTCTTAATCCAAAAGCGCTGTCTTTATTTGCCATAGTTTTTCTCCTTTTGCAAAACCACTATCCGCGGTTTTGCGGTTAACATTATTGTGTTTTTGATATCACAAA
>WLWG01002313.1_pt1 | contig 14753 bp, 20 predicted proteins | sample 6712871 | NCBI WGS metagenome assembly WLWG01 (sample SAMN12718693, study PRJNA515312) | sponge metagenome | isolation source: marine sponge | host: Mycale hentscheli | place: New Zealand: South Island, Marlborough, Capsize Point | collected 2003-05-01
ATGTTGACGAGCAATATATAACTGCAAGTCAACTTGCAAAAGAAGTTGTTGAGAGATCATATCCAACAGATGATGTTGCAACTTTAAGAACTTTCAAAAAGAAATATGGAAGTCCTTGTGATGTTGTTGCAAAAGATAAATGTTTTTACTTTGCTCATAGTGAGGACAAAGATGAGGACGGAGATATAAAAGAAACTAAATCACACTTTGATTTTGGTTTGTTTGGTAATCTAAATGGTAATGAGTATGGTAGTGATGAGGGTAAAAAGTTTGCAGTTGCATATTTTAGAGAAGATTTAAAAGCTATGGATTGCAACCCAGATATCTTTGCACAACAAAATGAAAACAAAGACAATCCACACAAAACAAAACATGTTGATGAGTGTATGAAAGCACTTGGATATAGTGGTTATAATCACAGTAGTGGTGGCGATAGTAATATCGGTATGGCAAAAACATTTGATGACCAATATTTCCTTGATGTCATTGGAACTTCTTATTGTCGTTCAAGAGCAATCGCTTGTACTAAAGACGAATACTCTAAATTTGAGGAGTGGCGAATTGCAAAAGGCAATCTAGTATCTAAACACCAAACGTGGATTGATACAATTCAAAAACAATGCGACCAATTAAAAATTGGATTAAAAGCATATCGTTATTTGAGTGAGGGTATTGAACTTGCAACTGAACTTGGAATACAAGTTGATGAGGCAGAATTAATTAGAACTAACTCAACAGGCTTGACAATCTACAATCCTAGTAATCTAGCAAGTATGATTAAAGGAATGAAGAACAAACATCAATCAAGAGAGGCGAAAATACTAGCTAGAAAAAAATATGAAGAAAGTTTAAATTAGTTGTTGATTAATGTATGGGATAGTATAATATCCCATACATAACAAAAGAAAGGATAATTATGAAACTAGAAATAAATGATACATTTACGATTGGCTACTTTGCCAAGAAACACAACAAGAGAATATTTAGAAAGGGCAAGTGGACAGAACTTTCTAGAGAGTGGATAAGTAAGAGTGGCGAAAAACTTTTTACTTATTATGATTTAACCAACGAGGGTTATAGAACTGCAAAAGGTCAATACACATTGATTGCAGTAGGGGGTAGTAATGGCTAGATTATGTCAAGGACCAGACTGCCATACTTACGATACAACCGACAGGAAACGAGGACCAAAAGGAAACAAAAGAAATGAAACTAGAAAAATTAGTACATATTCTTATGGTAATCAAAACTTCTGTACATTAAACTGTCAGAATGATTGGTGGGCTTTGTATGGTAATCAAGCAGTTGACCATTTTGGTAGAGTGTTTCAACCTAAAGTATTAACTGCTGAAAATGGTTGGCGACGAGTGTATAACCGAGCGAGGTGGGACGATAACAACGCACCACAATACATTGAACACAATATGTTAACAGGCGAGGAACGAGCATATAATGGAACTGATAATTGATTTAATTAATTTAGTATCTTTATTCTTTTAAAGATTGACAATGTATGGGATTAATATAATATCCCATACATAAACTAGAAAGGATAATTATGAAAACAATTAAATACAACAACAAAGAATACAAACTACCATTTGATGTAGAATTACCAGAGGACCCAACAGTTGAGGTTGAGGTTAAGAATAGATTTAGTGGACAGAGTACAACAATGCCAGAGTTTGCAGCAGCTGTGTACGATGCAATCATTGGGTCTGAAATGTTTGGCGATTACGACACAGTTCGTAAAGGATTGGATTGGTTTAAACAACACTTCGCTAAACAATATATGGTCGTATTAGACTAATCACACAACATAACAGTTAACATTGGACCCCAAACGATAGGGGTCCAATCCCATTTGGGATAATGCTTGTTAACACTGGGCCCACCCACCCGCAAGCAAAGGGGTCCCAAGACTTTCACCTTTACGGTTTGATTTAGACATAGATATGGTATAAAAACCAAATGACAACTAAACAGAAGTGAAAAAAATTCTGCAAAAAATTTTATGAAACAAGAAATCATTGACAAACTGCCACCTGACGCGCAGAAAGAATTTCTTAAACTAGCAATGAAGCTAGATGAAAAAACCAAACAAGAAAAAGTTCACAAAGATTTTTTAACTTTTGTCAAACACGTCTGGCCAGAATTCATTGAAGGTAAACACCACAAAAAAATTGCTGACAAATTTAATAAACTTGCAGAAGGCAAGATAAAAAGATTAATTATAAATATGCCACCTAGGCATACTAAATCTGAGTTTGCGTCCTTCCTCTTACCCTCTTGGATGGTTGGGCGCAGACCCAATTTAAAAATCATTCAATCGACTCACACAACTGAACTCGCGATCCGCTTTGGTCGAAAAGCTAAAACCTTAATGGATTCCCCTGAGTACAAAGAAGTATTCAAGACAAGACTAAGAGAGGATAGTCAGGCCGCTGGTAAATGGGAAACAGAACAAGGCGGTGAATATTATGCAGCGGGTGTTGGATCAGCAATAACGGGCCGTGGAGCGGATTTACTTATCATTGATGATCCACATTCTGAGCAAGACGCATTAAACGTTCACGCATTGGAACGTGCTTATGACTGGTATACCTCTGGTCCTCGTCAGCGTTTGCAACCTGGTGGCGCGATCGTTGTTGTAATGACAAGATGGAATATGAAAGACCTAACAGGTATGTTGTTAAAGAACCAAAAAGAATTGAAATCAGACCAATGGGAAGTTGTAGAGTTCCCAGCAATCTTACCATCGAATAAACCTGTGTGGCCAGAGTATTGGAAGTTACCTGAACTAGAAGGTGTTAAAGCTTCTATTAGTATTGGTAAGTGGAACGCGCAGTGGATGCAAAATCCTACTGCAGAAGAAGGATCACTGATTAAACGAGAATGGTGGAACGTGTGGGACAAAGGATATATACCACCACTACAACATATCATTCAAAGTTATGATACAGCCTTTCTTAAAAAAGAATCTGCTGACTACTCTGCTATTACCACCTGGGGTGTATTCTATCCAAACGAAGATTCACCACCTAATTTAATATTATTAGATGCATTAAAAGAAAGACTAGAGTTTCCTGAACTACGTAAAGAAGCTCTTGAACAATACCGCTATTGGCAACCTGAAACAGTTTTAATAGAATCTAAAGCATCTGGAATGCCACTAACTTTTGAATTGCGTAAAATGGGGATACCTGTTATAAATTACACTCCTAGCAAAGGAAACGATAAACACGCTAGGGTAAACGCCGTATCGCCGATGTTTGAGTCGGGAATTATTTGGGCGCCGGATGAAAAGTTCGCAGAAGAGGTTATAGAAGAATGTGCATCATTTCCTTATGGAGATCACGATGATTTGGTGGACAGTACAACACAAGCGATAATGCGCTTCAGACAGGGAGGATTTGTTAATCACCCAGAGGATGAAGAAGACACAGCATTGCCGCGAACAGAGAGAACGTATTATTAATGGCGACAAAACAATTATTTCAAATTCTATTAAGAAATAGAGATGGTATCAAACAAGGTATCACAAAAGTACAAGACGTAGTTTCAGAATATTTATCAACGACTGGAGCAAAAACTATTTCGCCTGATGAAAGATTTACAATTAACAAAGAGTTTTCTGAACTTGCACCAAGCAATGTTATAGGTGATGTGTTTGGGGACTTTCAAGGATTACAAAAAGATGCAGGTGATGTTGTAACAGACACACCTTTTACAGATAAATTAAAACAACAAAACCCTGATGTAGAAATAAGAGGTAACGAAACTTTTGGTGAGTTAACAGAGAAGTTAGGTAAGTCAGAAGACCAAGGCCTCGGCTCGCTATTCCCTAAAGGAGAACCAGGTCAAATCTTCGACATACAAAATGATAAGAGAATGGAAGTTGCAGAATTTATGAAAGAGATGCGTAAAGCTGGAATTCAAAATGAAGATGTAATGAACGTTGCAAAAAATCCAGATATCGCAGAAGGCAAACGAGCCGCGACTACTTTAGCGAGGTCCGCGGATATGGGAGCAAATACAAAAATTAAACAAGAGTTACTATCTGACCTTGATGAATCGATTGCTACAAACGGACCGCGATTCTTTCAAGAAGAATTTATGGGTTACGACTCAATGGGTAATCTGTTAGAAAATATTACAACGACAGTTAACAATGGAATCTACGATGATCTAATCGCACAAGGTGTACCAGAAGATAAGGTGTCATCTATATTTCAATACATCGCAAGTGTTAGAAATAATATGAAGTATGATCCTAAAGCTGTGTTACGTAAGATAGCAGATGACGTTGAGATGGAAGACATTAAGTATGACACAACTTTTTGGGATAACTACATCGATGAAATTTTAACAAGAATACAAAAACCCGAACCGAGGTTCGCGGCAGGAGGATTAGTATAATGGCTGAAAATATAATTAATAGATTTTCAAGAAGTTTAGATCAAGGACTAGCTAGTTTATATAACAGAGATCAAGTTGTAGATTTAGAAAATCAATATGGCAATCAATATGGAATACAAAATAGTGCTTCAGGACCATTGTCAGATGCTAGACATATGTCAGCAATGAATAATTTAAGTAATTCATTAAGTCCAATGAATAATTCTGTAGGAAATTTTATTGGAGATGTTGGTGCATTTGGTGCGGGATTAGTAAATGAAGTACCAGCAGCATTAACTAGAGGATTTAATAAAGAAAATTATGGAGAAATAATGGAAGACATAGCTGCAAACTATGCAGGAAGTTTTGGAACTCCTAATACAACTACTGCTGAACAAATTTATGACAGTGTTTTTTCTAGAGGCACACCAACAAAAACTGCATCTAATATTGGTAATTATGGAACAGCACAAGCGGCTGAAGTAAATCCACAAAACGAACCAATGGACATTGAAGATTTTTTAGGAACAAGCACACCACAAGATTTAGGATTTATAGGAATGGCACCAAGTATAAAAGAAGCGGTTGCACCAATAGGTATTACAGACAGAAATAGAGGAATGCCAGGAGAACCAACAGGAGCATATGAAATGATCGGCGGCACGCCGGTCGCTGTAGGCGATGTACTTGGAATGCAACAAGCTTTAGAGAAAGCAGATTTTTATGAAGAGCCTACACAAGGAATTAATTTAGGAGGTATTTTAAATGCAGCAGCATTATTTGGTGGGCCTCTTGGTTTTGCATTTAATAAACCTGCGTTAAGTTTAGCAGGTGCAATTGGTAATATAGCTACAGGTAGATTTGGTAGAGCAGTAGACAGAGCTAAATCAGGCCTTGGATCTTTAGGTAGTAAATTTGCTGGTAGTATGAGAGGAATTAATCCAGTTACAGGAAGACCTAATACTCAAGCACAATACGAACAAGATAGAGCAGACAGACAGGCACAAAATAGAACAGATAATATGATCGATAGAATTTCCAGAGGTAAATCTACTAGAAGTAATCCAAGAGATGCAGGAACAACACAAGCTCAAAAGGATGCTATCTCTGAAGCAATACAAGACAGAGCAAGAACAGGTCAGTATGATAAAGATGATGGTGGAGGATCTGGAGGATCAAGTAAAATCGTTTGTACTATGATGAACGAGAGATATGGCTTCGGTTCGTTTAGAAATAAAATTTGGATGAAGTTCCACGAGCACCACGGTCCCGAATATCAAAAAGGTTACCACGCAATATTCTTACCATTAGTTAAGATTGCAAAAGGTGAAGGCAAAATAAACACAGCGGTTAGAAAAGTTCTAGAACATATGGGCAGACACGTAACTGCTGATATGTTTAAAATAATGAAAGGCAAAAAACGTGATACGCTTGGCAGAATATACAGAGCTATCTTCGAACCTGCTTGCCATATTATTGGAAAGATTAAATCCGCTCTAGGGAGGGGATAGTGGCTAGTAAAGTTCCCGCATATTTAATTGAAATTTTTGAAGAAGCTATCGCAAATAATAATTATGATATTGATAGTTTATATGAAAAAGGACAAGCAAGAAAAGCTGAACTTTTAAAAGAAACAGGTAAAGGAACTTACGCTCAATCTACATCTAAAGCAAAATTTTTAGAATCTTTTAAAAAATTTGTAGCAGATAAAAAGTCTATGTCAGTAGAAGATTATACTACTTACATTAAAGAAAGAATTTCAGATCCAACTAAATCACAAACACCAAATTGGAATAGACCTTTAGCTAACACACCATTAGCTGCAACAGGAATTGGTGCAACTAAAAATACTCCAGTAAAAAATTTAACCGCTGCAGAAAAATTATTAACTCCTCAAGAGTTATCGCAGTGGCGTGCTTATACTAAAAAACAACAGAGAAAAGTAAAACGTGAAAGAAAATTAAGAGGTGAAAGAATTGATACGACTACAGGTGAAGTAATTAAAGATCCTAATATTAGAAGTAATTATATATCTCAAATATATTTAAGAAAAAATTTAAGACGAGCTATGAAATCAGACGCTTATGCAAAATTAACTCCATTAGAAAAATTAAAATATATTAGTTTTAATAAAAGAATTGATGTGATGGGAGATTTAATAAAACAAAATCCTAATTACTTGCTTGGTAATGCTGAAGCAGTAAATGCTTTATCTACTTATGTTAATCCAACTACAGGTGAGATTTCAAAAAGAACTCCAACTTTTACAGATTTAAAAAAAAGAAGAGTTTTTGAAATAGAACATATTGATCCAGTAGTTACAGGACAAACTAAAGGACGAGGGGCTTTCTTAAGTAATCTTCAAGTGTTACCAGAAACTGTACACAAAAATTTTAAAACAAATGCAGAAAGTTTTTTAAACAAAAATTATAAAAATCCAAAATATGCTAATCAAGTAAAAGACATCATAGACAAAGCGAAAGAATTAAAAGTAGAGTTAAGAATTAATAATGTGGGTAAAGTTGGATACAAACCAAAGTTTGAAAACTTTTTAGACAAAGCAGATGATGCAATAAATTTTTATGTAAGAGATCCTGAAGCAAAAAGATTATATAGTCAAGGTGTAGAAAATTTAAAACCGGTAGACATAACTTTTAATTATAAACAACTTGGGTTTTCAGAAGCACCTTCTACAGAAATACTTACAAGAATAGCAGATGAAACTACAAGACCTGCTTTTTTAGGAATTGGTAATCAAGGTGTTTTAATGGATTTAGCGAGAACAGTTGCAAGATCTGGAGGTAGTCTTGCAAAAGCTCTTCCTGCAATTGCACTAGGTGCCATAGGTGTTGGATCATTAGCTAGTTCTCCTGTAGAAGCATCAGAAGTTAAACAACCACAAGTCAAACAACCACAAGTCAGCGAACCACTTAAATATGACGCCACACAGGGATCAATTGTAAATGCAAACACAGATCAAAAAGCAGATCAAAATCAAATTTTAGAATACGTAAAAGACAATCCATTAAAAGTTACAGCAGGAACATCTTTAGGTTTTGCTGCACAAGAAGTACCAGGAGCTTACAAAGCTGCAAGAGATTTAGGTAGAGGTAAAGTTAGATCAGCAGTTGGAATAAGTGGTGCACTTAGACCAGTGCTTACAACTTTTGGAACTCCATTAATAACAGGTTTATATGAAGGAGCAATCGGTGCTAAACGATTAGATGAAGGTGAAACAATGACAGACATTCTAACAGATCCATTAGGACCTGCATTAGGTGTTTCATTAATGGAACCACTATCAAAACTTTCTGGTGTTGTAAGAGATGCACCTAAAAGAACAATGTTAGAAGGTGCGAAGAATTATTTTAACTTAAGTAACGTAGGCCAAGCAAGACCAGGGATCACAGGACAAATTTTAAGAATGGGTTTAAGTCCAAGAACGATTGCAGGAGCATCTAGATTTTTAGGATTACCAGGAGTAGCACTAGGTTTAGGATTAGCTGGATTCGATGCTTATAAAGATTATCAAAACCAAGAAGGTATGATATACAACTTATTTAATAAAGATGGATAGACGAAGTTTTATAAAAGGATTAATTGCTTTAGCAAGTGCACCCGCTATTGGTAAATACGTAAACGTATTTAAAACCGAAGGGGCGCGTAAGGGTATTGAAAATGTGGCTAGTCAAGGTGTAGAATTTTTTAACTCTGTAATTAAAAAAGTTATGGATGAGGGAACTTTAATAAAAGAAGAAGATAGAATTTCTACTTTTAAACACCCAGATAGACCAGATATTGTTGTTGATGTAGATCAAACTACAGGAAGTAGTTCTGTATTTTTTGAAGCTGACTCAGGTACAAAGTCAATGGCCGAAATTACAAAAACTGCAGATGAAACTACAGGAGGTAAAACTGTAGAAGAATTATTTGAACAAGAAGAAATTTATGGACCAACTGGTAGAGATGCACAAGAAGGAATTACAGGTGGTATCACAAACCTTGAAGAATTTTTAAAACGTAAAAAAGGTTTTGCAGCAGGTGGTAGAGTTGGAATGTTTAGAGGTGGTATACCAAAAGGTTTACAAGCAGCACTGCGTGCTATTATGGGTAAGTATGGTGATGATGCAATTATAACTGCTGACAGAGCACCACAACCAGAAAAAACTATACAAGAAGAAATTATGAATTTTGAAAAAAGAAATCCAAATCCAAACAAACAAATGACGGATGAAGAAATCACAGAGTTTACAGACGAATTTGGTTTAGATCCATCAGAAGAATATTATAACTGGGATGGTACACTTGCTGATGCAAAAAGACTATTAAAAGAGTCAGAAGATGAAACAAAATATATGTATCAACAATACAAAGCAGGCAGATTAGATCCAAAGTCCGGAGAAAAAGGCAGAGAAAAATTTTTAGAAAAAAAACTTGAGGAAGCAGAACTTTCAGGAGAATCAAAACTAATAACTCGTGATGAAGTACAAGAGTTAGAGGATTTAAGAATAGCAAGAGAAATGGCACCTCAAATGACAGAACGATTAGAGTTAAGAGCTAGGTATCCAGGAATAACAGACGATTTATTAGATAAAATTTTAATTGATGACAATCCACAAAGAAAAGCCGAAATATTAGCTACTTTAGATGAGGCTTTTGCAATGATGCAAAAAGGCAAAGGACCAGATGAAGTTTTAAGAATAATTAAAGATATGAATAGAACCAAACAAGCTGATGGTGGTTCTATTGATGGAGATGTAAGTTTGACAGTAATCAAAATACCTGATATCAGCGAGTCAGGTGTTGAATCATTATTTAAAAGAAGGTAGAATAGCCAAATGGCAACTATAGATAAACCATTACCCAACGTAGAAGAAAACAATAAATCTCAAGGTGAGGATATTGAAATTGAAAGCGTAAAATCAGCCGAAGTAATTGATACTCCAACAGGACCTGTTGAAGTAGATATGACTGAAGATGGTGGAGCAGAAATTTCGTTTAATCCTAACACTTCAGAAATAGATCCTAATCAAGATCATTTTGCAAACCTTGCAGAAACTTTAGAAGATTCAGTACTAGATCCTTTGGGAAGTAAAATAATGGAACAATACAACGAGTACAAAGAATCTCGTAGTGATTGGGAAGATACTTACAAAAACGGTTTAGAACTTTTAGGTTTTAAATACGAAAGAAGAACAGAACCTTTTAGAGGTGCATCTGGTGTTAATCACCCTGTACTTGCTGAATCGGTTACACAGTTTCAAGCGCAAGCTTACAAAGAATTATTACCAGCAGATGGTCCGGTTAGAACTCAAATAATGGGAGATGTAAATGTTCCCAAAGAAGAGCAAGCTAAACGTGTTAAAGATTTTATGAACTATCAAATTATGGATCAGATGAAAGAATATGAACCAGAGTTTGATCAAATGTTATTTTACCTTCCTCTTAGCGGTTCTACTTTTAAAAAAATATATTACGATGATTTATTAGGTAGAGCCGTTTCAAAATTTGTACCTGCTGATGATTTAATTGTACCTTACTCTGCAAACTCATTAGAAGATGCAGAAGCAATTATTCACGTAATTAAAATATCTGAAAATGAATTAAGAAAACAACAAGTTTCAGGTTTCTACAAAGATATAGAATTAGGAGAACCTCCTGTTACAGAAAATCAATTAGAAGATAAAAAATTAGAACTAGAAGGAATTAGTAAAGATGGTCAAGAAGATCAATATACACTTTATGAAATCCATACTAATTTAGATTTAGAAGGTTACGAAGATGTCGGAGAAGATGGTGAGCCTACAGGAATTAAACTTCCTTATGTTGTTACTGTTGCACAATCCAACAGTAAAATTTTATCTATAAGAAGAAATTACAAAGCAGAAGATCCAAAGAAAAACAAAATAAACTATTTTGTACAATTTAAATTTTTACCAGGAACTGGTTTTTATGGTTTTGGTTTAATTCATATGATTGGTGGATTAACAAGAACTGCAACAGCAGCCTTAAGACAATTATTAGATGCAGGAACTTTAGCTAACTTACCAGCAGGATTTAAATCTCGTGGTATTAGAGTTAGAGATGATGCACAACCATTACAACCTGGTGAGTTTAGAGATGTAGATGCACCTGGTGGAAATATCAAAGATCAGTTTATGACTTTACCTTTTAAAGGTCCTGATGCAACTTTACTTCAGTTAATGGGTGTAGTTGTTTCTGCAGGTCAAAGGTTTGCAGCAATTTCAGATATGCAAGTAGGAGATATGAATCAACAAGCAGCAGTTGGAACTACAGTTGCATTACTAGAACGTGGATCACGTGTGATGTCTGCAATTCACAAAAGATTATACGTAGGTTTAAAAGAAGAATTTAAATTATTAGCACAAGTATTTAAAACTTATCTACCACCGGTTTATCCATACGATGTACCTGGTGCAAGAAGAGAAATTAAGATGCAAGACTTTGATGACAGAATAGATATTCTACCTGTTGCAGATCCAAACATTTTTTCTCAAACTCAAAGAATTTCAATTGCACAATCTCAATTACAACTAGCTCAATCAAATCCTCAAATGCATAATATGTATCAAGCGTACAGATCTATGTATGATGCGTTAGGTGTAAAAAATGTTAATTCAATTTTACCTCCACCGGCACAACCAATGCCGATGGACCCTGCATTAGAACATATTTTAGCAATGTCACAAAAACCATTTCAAGCTTTTCCTGGTCAAGACCACAAAGCACACATTGATGCTCACTTAAACTTTATGAGATTAAATATGGTGCAGAATAATCCAATTGTAATGGCTTCAGTTCAAAAAAATATACTTGAACACATTAGTTTAATGGCACAAGAACAAGTTCAAATAGAATTTGTAGAAGAATTACAAGAATTACAAATGATCCAACAACAAATGCAACAAATGGGAGCACAAAATCCTGCTATGGCACAAGGTATGATGCAAAATCCACAGATGATGCAACAACAACAACGAGTTCAACAGATAACAAACGCTATTGAAGCTAGAAAAGCACAACTAATTGCTGAGATGCAACAAGATTATGCTAAAGAAGAAGAAAAAATCACTGGTGAGTTTGCTGGAGATCCATTATTAAAAATAAAATCAAGAGAAGTTGATTTAAAAGCAATGGAAAACCAAAGAAAAGAAGAAGAAGGTCAAGAAAGAATCAATCTTGACAAAATGAAAGCTATGATGAACGACCAACAGCACGATGAAAAGCTAGAACAGAACGAAGAACTAGCACAAATGAGAGCGGGCGTGTCTATTGCTAAACAACAAATGGCTGATGCTAGTAAACGTAACGATTTCGGTAGAAATTTTAGAAAAAAATAGATATAAATCAAATTAAGGAGAAAACTATGATGAAAAATAGAAAAAATGGTAAAGACAACGTAAAAGTTGTACCTGAACTTGGTGCTAACGCAAAAGGCGAGCAACAAGGTGGAATTCCAGTTGAAATGACTGATCCATACAACGCACAAACTGTTGATGTAAAAGGTACAAGACGTATGAGACCAGATAAAAAACCTGTAAAGGCAACTTGGTACTAATATGTGGTTATCGGCAATTAAATTAGCCGTTTCTGCTGGAAGTAAGATTTATGCTAACAAGCAGAAGACGAAGATAGCTATGTCTGATGCACAGCTTATGCACGCATCCAGAATGGCAGAAGGAAAAGAAGCTTACCAGGGAAAACTTTTAGAAGCCCGTCAATCAGACTGGAAGGACGAGGCGGTTTTATTAATTTTGTCTGCGCCAATAGCAATTTTGGCCTGGGCAGTTGTAAGTGACGATCCGTCAGCTATGGACAAAGTGAACGTGTTCTTCGAACACTTCGCGGCACTCCCTAGTTGGTTTACAAATTTGTGGATCCTTGTCGTTGCGAGCATATATGGTATAAAGGGTACACAAATTTTTAGAAACAACGGAGGAAAAAAATAATGGCAAATCCAAGATATAATACTCAAGTTACTCAACCAAGAGGTGGTACTAGAGTTAAAAAAGCAGGTGGCGGAATGTCTACTGCTAGAAAAGATATGGCTTCAGGATATTACAAAGACGATATGGGTATGAGTGGTGGAGCAATGTACAAAAAAGGTGGTTCTGTTAAAAAGAAAAAACAGGGTTACAAAGATAGAAAAGATGAATCTATCGCAATGAGAATAAAAAAGAAAAGAACTAAAAAACAATTAAAAGCATCAGCTAATGAGTCTTATGGTAAATTTGGTTCTAAAGCTAAAAAATCTGGAAAGATAAATAAGTAATGAAAAAAAACTTAAAAAAAGTACCTGCTGGTAAAAAAGGTAAAGGTTTAAAAAAACTTCCTAAACCTGTTAGAAACAAAATGGGTTATATGAAAAAAGGTGGTTCAGTTAAGTAATGGCTGGTCCCGGTCTTTATGCAAACATCCACGCTAAAAGAAAGCGTGGAGGTAAGATGCGAAAGAAAGGTGCAAAAGGTGCACCTAAAGCATCTGACTTTGCAAAAGCAAAAAAAACAGCGAGGAAAAAGTAATGGCTAAATTATGTCCTGCAGGTAAAGCTGCCGCAAAGAAAAAATTTGATGTCTACCCTTCAGCGTATGCTAATATTTGGGCATCTAAATATTGTAAAGGCAAAGTAGGTCGAACTAAAAAAGCAGACGGCGGTTCTATAAATAAAATATCACAATCAAGAAAAGCAGTATCAAGTTATAGTCAAGGTGGTATTGCTAAAGGTTGCGGTGGTATTATGAAGAACAGACGTAAAGTTACTAAAGTTGTTTAATGAGTGGATTAAAAAAATGGTTGGACGAAAAATGGGTGGATATTGGAGCACCGAAGAAGAACGGAAAGTATCAGCCTTGCGGGAGAAGCAAAGGCTCGAAAAGAAAATATCCGAAATGCGTTCCACTTGCAAAAGCCACACGAATGACAAGTGGAGAAAAGGCGAGTGCTGTCAAACGAAAACGAGCAGTATCTAATAAAGGTCCTAAACCAACTAACGTTGCAACATTTACAAAACGTAAAAAAATGAGTGCGGGAGGTATAGTTTGAGAAAACAAGATAATATGCCTGCCAGAAATAAAAAGAACTTTAGATCTACAAAGTCTGGAGCAGGTATGACACGAGCCGGTGTCGCTGCCTATAGAAGAAAAAATCCCGGTTCAAAACTAAAAACAGCTGTGACTGGTAAAGTTAAGAAAGGGTCCGCTGCCGCTAAAAGGCGAAAATCATACTGTGCAAGAAGTGCAGGTCAAATGAAAAAATTTCCTAAAGCAGCAAAAGATCCTAATTCTAGACTACGTCAGGCTAGAAAAAGGTGGAAGTGTTAGATAGATTTATTTATAAGTGTTTTGCTAAATTAGATGACGCAATTTCTTGTGTAGAAACTGGTGTTATAAAGATTACTGAATGGTGTTGGCATACCAGAGTTAAACTTTTAAAAAAAAGAAGGAAGAGAAAATGAGAACAGCAATAATAGACGCGTTAGAGGCAAGGTATGAAGCTCAAATTTTAGAAGCTGACGCCACATTAAAAATTTACTTGGAAAGTTCTGTAGGTATTGGAGAACATCCACAACATATAGATGAAGTAGATAAACTAATAGAAAAAATTGCAAGTGCCGAAGAAAAAATAAAGGTGTTGCAACAATTTAAATTATAAGGAGAGAAGATGGACGATTTATTAGTAATAGATAAACTTAAGAAAACACTTAATGCAACTCTACAACAAATTGGAGACAGTATGATTACTGGTGGGGTTGACAGTATGGAAAAATATAAGTATATGCTGGGACAAGCACACGCTTATCAATTAACACTACAGGAAATCTCTAACCTGCTAAAACCAAAGGAGCAAAAAAATGAGCAAGGAAACATTATCGACATCGGACAAGGAAGTTCCAAAAATTAAACTAGGTCTTCAAGATAAATACGAAGCAGAAAAAAGGGAAGAACCTCACGCAATTAGATTAGACGAAAACAATATTAAAGATGTAGCTGACCAGTTACCAGAACCGGTTGGATACAGACTTTTAGTTTTACCTTTTACACCAAAAGAGAAAACTAAAGGTGGAATTTTATTCTCTCAAGAACAATTAGATAAAGCTAGAATTGCAACAACTTGTGGTTATGTTTTAAAAATGGGAGATCTTGCATACGCGGACAAAGATAAATTTAATAAGCCGTGGTGTAAAATAGGAGATTGGGTAATGTTTGCTAGATATGCTGGTGCACGTTTACCGATTGAAGGTGGAGAAGTGCGAATACTAAACGATGATGAAGTGTTAGGGACCATAGGTGATCCTGAATCAGTTCTTCATTACATTTAACAACATAGGAAGGAAA
>WLWG01002314.1_pt1 | contig 14749 bp, 17 predicted proteins | sample 6712871 | NCBI WGS metagenome assembly WLWG01 (sample SAMN12718693, study PRJNA515312) | sponge metagenome | isolation source: marine sponge | host: Mycale hentscheli | place: New Zealand: South Island, Marlborough, Capsize Point | collected 2003-05-01
ATTTAAATGGATAACCTAGATTCCATATCACTAGACTATTCCTTTCTCCTTTAGTTACTGGTTTGACTCTATGCCATACAAATGAAGGAAATACAACCAAAGAGCCTTTTGGTAATATTTCTGTACAAGTTCTTAAATTAGGTTTTTTATCAGGATCTTCATTCCTTAAATCAAACTCTAATTCTCCACCTTTGTATTCTTTTGGATCTGTTAACGTTACGGTTACAGATAATTTTCTTATTTTACCTTTCGTTGGTCCTTCTTCCATATAAGGTTTATCCCAACTATCACAATGCCAATCATAGTATTGTCCTTTTTTATATATAGTAAACTGGCAAGACTCTGACCAATCCCAATCAAAATTCCAACCTGCGTTTATATTTGCTTCACGTATATAAGGTTGTATTTCTTTATAAATCCAAGTGTCATTCATCCATATAATATTTGAGTCTCTTTTCTTTTGTAAATTCTTTATTTCATCTTTATTAAGAGGTTGTTTATTTAAATCTCTATCTCTACCAAAGCCACCTGTAATAGCCATAATCTCTCTTTGTTTTTCTGCTTTACCATATTGCACAATAAGATCACATATTCTTGGTGGTATTGCAGATTCAAAGTACCAGTAGTAATTAGATATATTCATAGTTAATTGTTAAAATTATATTTAAGCCATTAGAAGTATTAGGTGAAAAAGAATATCTATTAGTAGCTGGAAACATTATAAAGTGATTATCTTTTATAGGTAGATGCCAAGTTCTATTTTTTCTTCTGTTATCATCATATTCGATAATACATTCTGAAGAACCTTCTTTAACATCAACACCATAAATAAGTGTATAATCTGGTGAGTTACGTAAATCAACAGGCTCAACTTGATTTCTTGTCCAAGACTTTTCTTTAGGATGCATAACATTACCGTGCATATTTTTTTGCACTAAAGTTCTATGATAGTCTAATCTCCAATGATCTCTAACGTAATCTTGCATCCATTGTAAAGGTTGAGAATAAGGTACAACATAATCATCAAAAGCATAAGCTTTTGGATTATCATTTATTTTATTTTTTTTAACAAAAGATTCTATAATGTCGTTTCTTATTTTATCACGGTCAATCTCAAAGCCTTTAGGCATTTGAATTTCACCTGTATATAAGTCTATTTCTGTTAATACTTTCTTATGCATACCTATTTGATATGTAATAAACTCTGATTAAAATGTCAAGTGTGTTATCTAGCGACTTTATCCCAAGCACCTGTAGATTCGTTCCACTCATATTGATGAGTAAGACTTTCTTCTTCAGATAATGCTGGAGCATCACCAATAGGTGATTTCCAACTAGCTGTAGGAATATCTAATACCCAACTAGCGTAAGGTTTAGTACCAATGAAAATATCGTTATCTTCATCATAAGTCATACCTATACCTGCGTAGTTACCTCTTAAAGGTGTTCCGCCTGCACTGTGTTGTCCGCCTGCTGTATTGTAAGATGTTTTTTTCCATAAAGGCCAGCTATGGATTCTTTCCATAAACTGTCTTCCTACTTCTTCATCTTCAATGCCATCAGCGTTTTGACAATCAGCATCAGCTACAACTTCTACTCCTATAACTTTACTGTTTATTCCTAATTTTGCGTAATGTGCCATAATGTTTCTCCTTATATCTTATTTTTAATTATCGTTCAACTACTGAAATTGATATCTTATTACAACTATTCCTGATCCTCCTGCGCCACCACTAAATACACTAGAAGGTCCACCAACAGCATTATTTGCTCCGCCTCCACCGCCACCTGTATTTACTGTTGCTGCAGCTCCACCTGAAGTATTTCCACCTGCTCCACCACCACCTGCTCCACCTGGTCCTGGTAATGCATTACAAGCTCCTGGATAAGCAGATGCGCCAGCACCACCTCCGCCCGCTCTTGCAGTTCCAGCTCCAGTTATACTTGAAGTAACTCCAGCTCCACCCACTCCTGCTGGCCCTGGTACAGCTGTCGGCTTACCACCTACAGCACCTGCTCCACCACCACCACCACCTTTATAAGTTGTGCAAGTTGGTGCGCCTCCTCCTGGTTGATCTGATTGACCACCATTATTACCTTGTGGTGGACTAACTGGTGGAGTATTTCCTAAACCACCTCCATTAGCTGGGCCTGCATTATTACCTTGTTTTGCTCCTCCACCTGAACCTCCACTACCTGCTGCTAAACACGGACTATTTATACCACTACCATAACCCCCTCCTGCAGATGTAATGCTTGAAAAAGTTGAAACTGCGCCTGCACCACCATTTGAATTATTTGGTGCTCCTGGTGTTCCTGGACCAGCTGTGCCACCAGCACCTACTGTAATTGGATAAGTCTGTACTGAAACTGGTAAACTTGAACAAGGTGTTGCTGCTAAAGGACTTGCTGTATATGGATCTGTAGAAATCTTACCTTCTCTATATCCTCCTGCTCCACCACCTCCTGATGATGTTGTAGTTTTAGATTCTCCACCACCTCCACCACCGCCTGCAACCACAACGTAAGAAACTTTAGCTTTAGCTGGATTGGGTGCTGCACTAACTATAAAATCTGAACTAGAAGTAAAAGTATGAATTTTAAAATTGCCACAAGTAGTAATAGTACCACCTGTTGCTACTATATTATCATTTCCTGTAATATTAGAAGTTGAATCGTGAATGTCTTGCCAACCTTTTGTGCCATCAACATAAATTAAAGTAACTGATTGAGATTCTGTACTTAAAAATGCACAAGCGTTAGCACCATTTATTAATGATCCATTTCTTGCAACTGTTACTTTGTTGGTATCCCAAGTGTTTGCATAATCTTTAAAAGCTACAATATCACCTGCTGAAGGTGAACTAGGGAGAGTAACTGTTATTACTCCGCCTGATGTATTAATAAAATATCCATTGCCTGAAGCAACTGTTAAAGGTGAAGTCTTGGCAGTCGTACACCAGTCTACTGTTCCTGTTCTACCAAAACCTGTTTGTGTAGCACCACACGCTAAAGTTACAGCTGTGCCTGGGCCACCTAATGTAAGTGTGCTTCCTGATCTTTTTTCTATTTTATTTACTTTAACTGTACTCATAATTTATCCTATTGAAATTTGTATCTTAATATTATTACTCCTGAACCACCACTTGCACCACCGCCACAAGTTGTAGGTACACCACCGCCACCTGCACCACCGCCTGTGTTAGCTGTTCCTGCAATTCCTGCTGTTGTTGGACTTCCACTTGCAGGTGCATTTGCTCCTCCTGCTCCGCCACCACCTGGACCTCCACCGCCTCCTGGGGATGGTCCACCTGAACCACCTCCGCCACCACCTGCTCTAGTAACTGGTGATCCTGTAATTGAACTTGTTACACCTGCTCCTCCTGATCCACCACCTGTACCACTAGATCCTCCTGTAGCAGAAGCTCCACCTCCACCTGCTGCTGATGAACTACCTGAAGGTCCACCATTTTGACCTTGAGGTGGACTAACTGGTGGAGTATTACCTGCTCCTCCTGGCTGTTGCTCTCCACCTCCGCCTCCTGATCCACCTGCTTTAGCAGTATTCGATCCTGATCCACCACCTCCTCCGCCTCCTGCAGAGGTTATTGTTGCAAAAGTTGAAGGAGAACCTGAAGTTCCTCCTGCTGGTGTAGGTTGAGGTCCTGGACCGCCTGCTCCTACTGTAATTGGATAAGTTTGAGTGGTAACTGTTATAGCTGTTCCTGAATCTAATGGACTATCTGCGTAAGGGTCTGATGAACATTTACCTTCTCTAAATCCTCCTGCTCCAGCACCGCCAGCTTGGTTTACAGCAGTTCCTCCACCTCCTGCAACAACCACATAACTAACTTTGTTATTAGGAGCAGATTGTCCTTGAGTTACTGCAAAACATCCACTAGCATTAAATGTATGAATTTTATAATCTCCAGAAGTTGTTATCGTTCCACCTGTTGCTGTAATAAAATCTGAATCTCCTGATGGACTTGCTGTAACTGATTGTTGAGTTGGTAACCAACCTTGTGTTGAATCAACGAAAACTAAAAGGACTGATCCACCTTCCGCAGATAAAGTAGGATCAACAGTATTTCCACCGCCAATATTATCTGAACCATTTGGATTTAAAGTAACTGCATTACTATCCCAAGTATTTGCATAATCTTTTAAACCTACGATAGCACCTGCAACGCCTGCAGGTAAATTAACTGTTACAGCACCACCAGTTGTATTAACAAAATATCCTTCACCACTTACGGCTGTAAACGTAGAAGTTTTAATTGAACTAGTTTGCCAATTTACTGTCCCTGTTCTACCAAAACCTGTTTGTGTTGCACCTGGTGCAAGATTAACAGCACCACCACATCTACCTAATGTTACTGTTGCACCATCAACTACAATCGTTTGACCAGAACCTGATCCAACTGTAGTTGTTGTTCCACATTTTTTAATGATTGTTGAATCATCTGAAACTTTATTTATATTATCTACTTTAATTTTACTTGTCATAATTATTGAAATTTATATCTTATTATTACTACTCCTGATCCGCCAGAACCACCATTACCTGTTGCGTTACCACCACCACCGCCACCTAAATTAGTGCCACCTGCACCGGCTGGAGATGCGCCACCACCACCTGGTGAAGGTGTTGGAGCATATATAAGTGGTCCACCTGGACTTTTTTGTCCATATGCATTTCCTCCACCTCCTCTTGTGACTGCTGCTCCTGTAATTGAATTTGCTACACCACATCCACCTGTTCCTGCTCTACCAGTTACTCCTGATGGTCCTGGAACTCCTACAGCTCCTGCTCCACCACCACCTCCAGCAGATGTATTAGATGCTGCTATAATTGCTCCAGTTCCACCATTATTTCCTTGAGGAGGACTAACTGGGGGAGTGTTACCAGTGCCTCCACAAGTAGTTTGATAACTACCTCCTCCACCTGATCCTCCATTACCTGCTGGAACTGGACCATTTTCTAGACCGCCGCCTCCACCTGCTGATGTTATTGTTGAAAAAGTTGAAAGTCCGCCAGATGTTCCATCTAAACACGAACCAGGACTAAATGCACCACCTGCTCCACCACCTCCTACTGTTATTGGATAACTTTGTACTGAAACTGGAAATCCTCCTGTAGCTGGATTAGGGAAAGAAAATCTATGTCCTCCTGCTCCTCCACCACCGGCTGCTCCTCCACCAGAAGCTCCACCGCCTCCAGCAGCCAATACTAAATAATCTACAGTCGTTGAGCCTCCAGGTTGTCCTGCATTTGTAACTACAAAATTTGAACTAGAATTAAATGTATGAATTTTAAAATCGCCTGATTCTGTTATTGTTCCACCGGTTGCTACAATATGTAAACTACCTGTAACAGTATCGTCTGTCTGAACATTTATCCAACCTTTTGTTCCATCTACATAAACTAATGTTATTGAATCTCCTTGAGTATCTAAAGTAGCATCTGAACATATACCATTAATTTTTGAACTATTTCTACCAACTGTTACATTATTTGTTTGAAAAGTTCCTGCATAATCTTTTATAGCTACAACATCTCCAGCGCTTGGCGATGCAGGAAGTGTAACTGTAACAACTCCACCACTTGTATTTACAAAATATCCTACTTTATCTGCTGCTGTAAAAGGAGAAGTCTTTGCCGTTGTACACCATAATACTGATGAAGATGGAGTACCAAAACCTGATTGACTAGCACCAGGTGCTAATGAAACTGTACCACCTGCTCTACCAACTGTAACTGTTGAACCATCTATAGTTACAGCATTACAAGCACCTGATCCAACTGTCGTTGTTGATCCACATTTTTTAATGATGTTAGAATCATCTGAAACTTTATTTATATTATCTACTTTAATTTTACTTGTCATAATTTATCTAATTTTGAAACTTATATCTTATTATTACCACTCCTGATCCACCTAATCCACCTGCTGTAGAACAAGCTTGTGAAATTCCTCCACCTCCTCCACCTGTGTTTACAGTGCCAGGATTAACACTAGCGTTTGTTACTCCAGCACCTCCGCCTCCTGCGCCGCCTGATCCATTTGTTCCACCTGGATAAGTTGAACCACCTCCACCTCCACCTCTAGTAACTGGACTTGCAGTAATTGTTGATGCTAATCCAGCTGCACCATTGCCCGCTTGTGGACCTGAAGCATCAGCTCCTACAGCGCTAGCACCACCTCCACCGCCTGTTGTATATTTTGGGTTTCCATTATAATCACCATCTCCACCATCAAAACCTTGAGGCGGACTTACGGGAGGTGTATTACCTGTTCCTCCTACACCATCAGGTTGTCCTGAAATTCCTGCTCCACCACCACCTGAACCTCCAGGTAAACCATTTCTTGCTACCGCACCAGGACCAGCTGGGTGATTTGAACCACCACCTCCTCCGCCTGCTGAAGTAATTGTATCAAAAATTGAATTACTACCATTATTTCCTCTAAAACCTGTAGGAGCAGAACCAGCAGTTCCACCTGCACCAACTGTAACTGGATAAGCTTGTGCTGATACTGGTAACGCTGTTGAAGCTAAAGGTGCTGGACCTGCAGCATAACATCCTGATGATGTTCCATTTGAAAATCTATAACCACCGGCACCACCTCCGCCTCCATGATCATTTCCACCACCTGCTCCACCACCTGCTATTACTAAATAATCTACTTTATCTGAACCTTTAGGATTTCCTGCATCACTAACTGTAAAAGTTGCATCAGAATTAAAAGTATGAATTTTAAAGTCACCTGAAGTTGTAATTGTTCCGCCTGTTGCTGTTACATAAGCTGCTGCTACACCTGTTTCTGTATCTTCTGCATTTTGAACATTAATCCATCCTTCTGTTGCATCTACATAAACTAAAGTTAAAGCTTGACCATTAATATCTAAAACTAATGTTTCTGCTACTCCACCAATTTTTTCTGAACCATTTGGTGCTATTGTTAAATTATTTGTTGCAAAAGTTCTTGTGTAATCTGAAACTGCAACTATTGCTCCTGCACTTCCTGCTGGTAAATTTATTGTAAATGCACCACCATTAGTATTAGCAAAATAACCTTCGCCATTGACTGCTGTAAATGTAGCAGTTTTTGGTGTTGTTTGCCAATTAACTGAACCTGATCTACCAAATCCTGTTTGTGTAGCACCGCAAGCTAAAGTTACTGTTGTGCCTGACTCACCTAATGTAAGTGTGCTGCCTGTTCTTTTTGTTACTGTGTTTACTTTAATTGTACTCATAATTATTGAAATTTATATCTTATTATTACTACTCCTGATCCGCCAGAACCACCATTACCTGTTGCGTTACCACCACCACCACCACCTAAATTAGTGCCACCTGCACCGGCTGGAGATGCGCCACCACCACCTGGTGAAGGTGTTGGAGCATATATAAGTGGTCCACCTGGACTTTTTTGTCCATATGCATTTCCTCCACCTCCTCTTGTGACTGCTGCTCCTGTAATTGAATTTGCTACACCACATCCACCTGTTCCTGCTCTACCAGTTACTCCTGATGGTCCTGGAACTCCTACAGCTCCTGCTCCACCACCACCTCCAGCAGATGTATTAGATGCTGCTATAAGTGCTCCAGTTCCACCATCATTACCTTGAGATGGAGTTACTGGTGGAGTATTACCTGCACCTCCACAAGTAGTTTGATAACTACCTCCTCCACCTGATCCTCCATTACCTGCTGGAACTGGACCATTTTCTAGACCGCCGCCTCCACCTGCGGATGATATTGTTGAAAAAGTTGAAGTTGAGCCAGGTGTTCCATCTAAACATGAACCAGGACTAAATGCACCACCTGCTCCACCACCTCCTACTGTTATTGGATAAGTTTGTGCTGAAACTGGAAATCCTCCTGTAGCTGGATTAGGGAAAGAAAATCTATGTCCTCCTGCTCCTCCACCACCGGCTGCTCCTCCACCAGAAGCTCCACCGCCTCCACCAGCTAATACTAAATAATCTACAGTCGTTGAGCCTCCAGGTTGTCCTGCATTTGTAACAGCAAAACATCCATCAGAATTAAATGTATGAATTTTAAAATCTCCTGAAGTTGTAATTGTTCCACCTGTTGCTACAATATGTAAAGCACCTGTAACAGTATCGTCTGTTTGAACATTTAACCAACCTTGTGTTCCATCTACATAAACTAATTTTATTGAATCTCCTTGAGTAGATAAAGTAGCATCTGAACATGCACCTGCTATTTTAGATCCATTTCTACCAACTGTTACATTATTTGTTTGAAAAGTTCCTGCATAATCTTTTATAGCTACAACATCTCCAACGCTTGGCGATGAGGGAAGTGTAACTGTGACAGCTCCTGATGTTGTATTTACAAAATATCCTAATTTATCTGCTGCTGTAAAAGGAGAAGTCTTTGCTGTTGTACACCATAATACTGATGAAGTTGGAGTACCAAAACCTGTCTGTGTTGCACCTGATGCTAAAGCAACAGAAGCTCCACAAGAACCTATTGTAATTGTTGATCCACATTTTTTAATGATGTTAGAATCGTCTGAAACTTTATTTATATTATCTACTTTAATTTTACTTGCCATAATTTACCTATTGAAATTTGTATCTTAATATTACTATACCTGATCCACCTGCACCACCATTTGATGTAGGGGATGGATTGGAATGTGGACCGCCTCCACCTCCGCTTCCAGTATTAACTGTGCCAGCTGTACCTACTCCACCTGTAGTAGCTCCTGTACCAGAACCTCCACCTCCTGAACCACCATTTGGTGGTGAATTAGTATGAGTGCCTCCACCTCCGCCACCTCTTGTAACAGCAGATGCTGTTATTGAAGATGCTAAACCATCTCCTCCTTTTCCTCTAATTGGTTGAGATGCATTGCCTGGAGCTCCTGTTTCACTAGCTCCACCACCTCCACCTGCTCTTAATGGAGCATCACCATTACCACCATTAAATCCTTGTGGTGGACTAACTGGTGGAGTATTGCCTGTTCCTCCACTAATATCTTGAGGAATAAGTCCATTTCCACCACCACCTGAACCACCATTACCCTTACAAGAAGCTACTGCGCTTCCTCCACCTGAACCACCTCCTGCACTTGTAATTGTACTAAATGTTGATGGACTACCTGAAGATACTGTTGAACTTGTTCCAGGATATGATGAAGCACCACCTGCTCCAACTGTGATTGAATAAGTTTGAGCTGATACTGGTAATGCTGTTGAACTTAAAGGTGATGGACCAGCAGAATAACATCCTGAAGCTGTACCATCTGAAAATCTATAACCACCTGCACCTCCTCCACCACCTACTGTTGCACCATCACCACCATGTGCTGCACCTGCACCTCCTCCAGCTATTACTAGATAATCAACTGTTGTTGAACCTGATGGTAATCCTGCATTTGTTACTTGAAAATTTCCATCTCCTGTAAAAGTGTGAATTTTAAAATTACCGCAAGTTGTTTCTGTCCCACCTGTTGCTGCAACAAAAGCATTTCCTTTTACTGTATCGTCTGTTTGAACATTTAACCAACCTTGTGTTGCGTCTACATAAACTAGTGTTATAGAATCGCCTTCATCACTTAAAGTTGCATCAATACACTCACCAGCAAGTTTTGATCCGTTTCTTGCAACAGTTACAGCATTAGTATCAAATGTTTCTGCATAATCTTTAATAGAAACTATATCCCCTGCTGAAGGAGATGCTGGTAACGTAACTGTTACTGCACCACTAGTCGTATTGACAAAATAACCTTCGCCACTTACCGCAGTAAAAGGTGAAGTCTTGGCAGTCGTACACCAATCTACAGTTCCAGTACGACCAAAACCTGATTGAGATGCACCACTTGCAAGTGTTACAGTTTTACCTGACGAACCTAAAGTTAATGTAGATCCGCATTGTGTATCAACTGTATTTACGTTTATTTTACTCATTAAACTATTACTAAAGTTCCTGTTACTGTTATTGTACCAGGTATAGTTATCGGACCTGCAAGAACTCCGTTCTCAACAGTTTGTGTACCATCAATTGTACCTGCTTGATTTTTTATAAACTCATCCGGTGATGTCTGTCCTCCAATATATTGGATTCCATTTACTATTGCAGTCATAATACTCCTTAAGAACTAATTGTATCGATGTACGAAAGAACCACGTCTAAACTACTTGCCGTATCAGAGACTGCTTCTAACGTATCACCACTAGCTAAAACAATTTTTGCTCCGCCTTGAATTAATTCAATAGCAGAGTTTGGTGGAATACTGACGCCTTTTGCTAAAAAGTAATCAGCTCCGCCTTTAGCAATCTTAACATCAATTGCAATAGTTGATGTTAAAATATTACAACATCTAATACCAATTACTGCATCGTAGTTTCCACCTGCTAACAATGTAGTATCTGATGTTCCAATTGTTCTAACTAATACGTTTCTAAAATCTTGTGCCATATTTTTTCCTTATAATGCAACCGCCATTGCTAATGCAAAGCCATTGCTTGCTGCTCCTACTGGATTACCTGATGTATCTAGGTAAACCGATTTGCTAGCTGGTAATGTACAGAATACATCTTTAGTGCCTGCAGAAAAATTTACTGCTGCATCTGAATTAGAACTGGAGATAACTGTAGTTCTAGTTAGATTTGCACTTGATCCGTCTAGTGTACCTAGACCAACTTCAAATTCACTTGTTCCTTGATTAAATATACAATAGTAAGTCGTATTGTTATTTCCAATACCTTGTGCAAAAGTTTCAAAGCCAGTCACTGCTGCTCCAAGTGCAAACGCACCTGTACCAGTAGTTGTACTATTTACTTTTACTCTATCATTTATTACTAACGCCATTTAATCTCCTTATGATGTTATACTTATAATCGCATTGGTTGGTGTAGCAGGATCAGGAAACGAAATAGTGAAGTCACCATTTGTTGCTGTCTTATTACCACCAAAATCCAATACCACAACTAATTTGCTAGAAGCACTTGTATTATAAATAGCTGCGAACGCTGCAGTAAAAGTAGCGCTAGAAAAAGTTGTATCAGTAAAATCAATTGCAGTTGTTGCAGTTGTTGCAGTTACTGTTTGACCTGTTAACGTATTTCCACCAGAAGGATAGTTAGAACCACCTCCTGAACTTACTTCATTTGTTGCAGAAAAAACTGTGCTTGATGTTGTATATGGATTAGCTGTATATAACGCTATCTTAAAAGTATTTCCACCAGATGCAAAGTTATGCGTTCCTGATGCGAGTTCACCTTTAAATGCGAATGGTACAATATTTGCCATGTGTTATCTCCTTATTTATTACTTGATGGATTTTTGGATTCTAGAACGGTACGAATAACCCCATCTTGATATTCGTCTCGGCGTCTTCGACCTTGTTGTTCGATCGCATACGATAATAAAGCTTTTTCATAAGCTTGTGAATAGTATTGTAACATATCTGCAGGACCTTTCAAGTACCCATATGCATTCACAAGAGATCCATATAAAATAAGATCTTGATATTTATTTGATAAAGAGGTTCCAGTTCCACTGACTGTGGCATCTGTTAGACTAACTGGCTCTTTATTATAGGCTAAAGTAATACTATATGTTTTATCAGGAGTAGGCGCTACTACCCAAAAATCTTCATCCCAATTAGCATAATATTTAGGTATATCAACAGAACTTGTTCCTGGTTCTGCATAATATTCAGCCATAAAACTTGTATCTCTTTGCTCTAGATAAAATTGATCTCCTGCTGAATTTGTAAGTTGAACATATCTAATTAATCTTAAATCTGCAGGTATAGTTACGTATCGATTACCTACAATTAAATTTGATGTTGCATAATGCCTGTCTTGATCTGAATCAACTTCTCTATAAATCTTATTTTCTGCATTTTGTATAAATCTATTTACAACAGAGTCTGTAAAAACATTACTTCCTACTTCTGTGTAACCTCTAATATCTGTTTGTAAATCTGTTAAAGTATATGCCATTATCCGTTTACTACCTCAAGTGTTACTGGTCCTGCTGAACAGTTATCTCCTCCACCTTGTATATTACCTGACGTTGCATTACTAGTGCTTGTTATATAAAAATAATTTATAGGAGTTGTTAAAGAATCTGTTGTTGTAGCTCCTGTAACATTACCTGCTGAATCTATTTGACCTAAAGCAATTGTAAAACCATTTGCATTATTTAAATCACTTACATTATCAAAAGTAGGTATATTTATAAAAGCTTGTAAATTTCTTTGATCAGCTTCATCTGATCCACCTGCACCTGCAGTTGTTACAACAGGAGGTCCTCTAAATCTTACAACATCTCCTGCACTTCTTTGATGATCTTCTGAAAAAACATTTACATAAGTTACACCACCAGAAATTACAGACTCAAAAGGATTATTAGATAATAATATTAAACTTGTTTTAGAAGCTGGTTGTGGTCTTGGATTAAATAAAGCTTGTGGATCTGATCCAACAGGTTTTGGTTCTAGTTGTGGTTGCTTTGCTTCGTACTCTGAAGTGTGAACTAAAGATCCATTCCATTCTCTAACCATTTCAGTATATGGAAATGCCATACCTGATCGATCAGAAATTGCTAATGATCTTTTACCTGATGCATACTTACCCATTATACTCCATCTCCATAAAATGTTTGTGGTGAAATGAAACTAGATGTACCTTGATTATCTGCATCAAGTGCTCTTAACATTTCACTTTCATAAATTCTCTCTAACTCTTGTGTTCTTTCAGGTGAAACTTTCATACTTAAATAGTATGCAAGTCCTGACATCATACAAGGATAAAATCTATTTACTACATCTGCTGTATAAGAATAGCCACCAACATCTTGTATCTTTGCTAAATAATAAAAACAAAATTGAAAATTAGAAGGTGTTGTAGCATCAGAAACTGAAGAACTTGGTGTTGTATATAAAAATATACTTGGATTTAATTTTCTTTCTACGTAATATTGTGAAGGTGTGCCTTGTGTTAATTTATTTGGTGTTTGTGAATATGTAGATCTATCTATTTTTGTAAGTGCTATATCTACTGGAGCTGTTGGTGTAGAATTATTTCTATAATAAGCTTCTAATACATCACTTATATCATTTGGAAAATTAGTTGAATCAGCTGCATAACTATATTCAGCTTGACCTAATACTAAAGGTACTTTAGCTAATTTTACTTTCCATAAATGTACACCTCTATTTCCCCATTCTTGAAATAAAATATTTAAAGATCGTCTTGCAGATCTTAATTGATAACCTGTTCTTGTTCCTAATACACCTGTTCTTTCGTAAGCTTCCTCAATGATATCATCCATTTGAGGATCAAATTCTGTAGTGCCTGATGTAGGTGCAATTGTTTGAGCAGAATTACCCATACCAGCATGAACTGTACAATAATAAAATAATACTGGAGCGCCGGTAGTTTTAACTGGTGCAACATTAATTGTTGTATTTGATCCTGCTTGACCAGATACTCCTGTAGTGGTTACACCTGTTGTATAAGGTGCTGCTGGTGAATTATTTGCATTTGTAGAAAATGCAAAAATGTGTGTATTATTACTACTATCAGAAGTATCAAAAATGTAAGTATTACCTTCTTGTAAATAAAGTACAGGAGCTAACTCTCCGTTAATATAATATCTATTACCGGTACCATATTGAGTAGTCCCCGTCGCTACGGTTACTGTGTAAGTTATTGTAGCCATTTAAATTCCTAGCCGAATGTAAATGTTACTTTATCAACATTCGTTAACGTTGCGTGTAGATCAGTTTCAAATCTAATTCCATCACCTGGAATGTTAATTTGATAAGCAGTTTCTTGTCCAGCTGTAGATGCACCTAAAGGTGTATCAAATATTGCTTTTGAAGTTCCGCCTGTTCCACCGTCTTTTAATTCGATAGATCCTGCTGTTGTGTCCGCAACAAAATAAATAGCTAACAATCTAGCTGGTCCTGCTGAAACAGTTCCAGTTCCAGTTAATCTTTTTGTTAATACGTTTGAAACATATGTTCCCATTAATATCTCCTGTTAAATTGTGTGTGGGCCGAAGCCCACACTTAATTAATTAATTACGCTATTGTTGCACCTTGAACTGAAGTTGCAACCCAACCAATAGTACTATTCCAAACTAAAGTAACTGATTCAGCTACTGCATCGAAAGCAACTGTTGTTCCACTTGCAAATGTAACTGGAGTAACTGTTGCAGTTCCGCCACCATCAACAATCATGTTAATGATTTTAACTTGTCCTGAAGTTGTTCCATCAGCTAAAGTTACTGCTGCAGCTCCGCCAGCTGTAGTAAGTTCTGTTATTAAGTTTGTAAGATCAACAGCTCCTGCACCAGATAATGTTTGCACACCACCTGTAATAGATGCTCCGTAAGTAGCATTAGTTGTAACTGCACCTGTTGATGTATTTTTAGTTATTGCTTCAAAACCGTTTTCCGATCTTACCGGTCCTGAAAATGTTGTGTTTGCCATGTTATATTCCTCCTAGAATATGTAAATATAGTCCTCTAGGGTTGTCGACTATACGCGTCTATATTTACTTGTTTGTTATTAATGTATAGTGGCTAAAATATATATGATTTTTATATAGAGTGCAAGAGATTGCGTAGTGAATGTACGTATTTCGACGATGTAGCGTTTTATTAAGTAGCTACTGATACTTCGGGTGCTGCACCCTCAATTTTATTTGTCTGGTGAGCTCTCATAGCTTCGGCCATTTTTATATCGCTTATGAC
>WLWG01002318.1_pt1 | contig 14739 bp, 14 predicted proteins | sample 6712871 | NCBI WGS metagenome assembly WLWG01 (sample SAMN12718693, study PRJNA515312) | sponge metagenome | isolation source: marine sponge | host: Mycale hentscheli | place: New Zealand: South Island, Marlborough, Capsize Point | collected 2003-05-01
TGAAAGCCTTGGAAGCCCTGAAATCCTTGCGGTCCTTGGGGTCCTTGCAGTCCGACTCCAGGTAAGCCTGTTGAGCCAGACGTATACATAATGTAAGCCAATGTATCAGGTTCAACACGGGTTTGTGGGCATGACAGTTCTTCTGTTGAAATAATCTGATTTAATTCAGAAAAGGTGATTTTATTGATATTGCACTTGGAAAATAAATCCATGTGTTGATCATCAATAAGCAAATGTGTGGGTTGGGCGTCATTTACGATAAACATCAAACGTTCTTGTGGGTAATCGGGACTTAATGGGACATATGCTGCGCCTGCTTTCATAATCCCCAGTATTCCTGTGATCATATTGACACCGCGATCAACACATAAAGCAATGGCTTGATGGGGTGCTATGACATAGTTGCTTAGGTATTGGGCCAATTGATTGGTGCGATGTTGCAATGCTTTATAAGTTAGGGCTTCATAGTGCAAGGATTGATGTGCTGCAATTACTGCAATGTTATCAGGATTTTTTTGAGCTTGTGAATCTATCAACTCTATAATGGTTTTACCCAAATAGTCGTTGCGCTGTGTATCGTTCCAATGGACTATTAATTTTTTGTAATCAGAAACTAATAACAAATGATGATTATTGAGCTCTATGGGGGTTGTATCTTCGCCTGCCAACATACAGAAAATAAAATCAGTTGCATTTAATTGATCAATGGATGTGATGGGTTGTATAGCTTGTTCATTTGCCCATTGACTCAATGTGGGGTCTTGGGTAATCAACCCTTTGATAGGGTGCTGATCTTTTAATAACTGGGTAAGAATTTTTTTGATGTGGATGGCATTGCCAAGGATGTGACAGTAAAATCTTATTTTGTCATTCATTAGCGTACTACTCATTAATTTAAAATAAATAAAATCTCTGATATCAAAATGGTTGACTTTGCAGGTGGATTTGGTAACCACGGGGTGGACGATAATACACAGCAATTAGTAGTATCTACATTTTTAGCATAGTGAACAAAGTACCATTGAGGTGGCCTGATGCCAACCGTCAATAGGGCTCGTATCTTGAAGGGGAGTGATAATTCAAGATCAATGGGATTAAGTCATTAGTTAAGTGGGATTTAGAGGATTGCTCTGATGAACACAGGCATTCTTGCATCGGGAGGGCAAGTTTGCCTTGGAAAGGTTGAGATTGCTTGTAAATTATGACTTATGATAAAATTCGCACAATCGAAATATCAAAAGAAATTCCAATAATTCCTGATACTTGTCCAGTTTCATTATATACCCATCGTACTTGCAGCTGCGAATTTTAAGCGCACATTGGATGGCATCTTGCGGCGTTTTTCATGAAAAAAATTCTCGAATGACCATGTCATTTTTAAGTGTCCGTAAGCAATAGACTGATTGTAGCTATTTCACTGTTCTCCCACACAAGGTAAAATACAGGCCATTTCATTGAGTGGATATGGGTAAGGTATCGAATATCATGATTGAATTTAACAATGTTAGTAAGCGTTACCCCAGTGGGCAGGAAGCATTGACGCAGGTGAGTTTTGAATTGGATACGGGAGAAATGGCATTTCTCACCGGTCATTCTGGTGCGGGAAAAAGCACTTTATTAAAATTAATCGCCTTGATCGAGCGCCCCAGTCAAGGACAGGTGATTGTTAATCAACACAATTTGGTGCGGTTGACTAAACAGCAAGCACCTTGGTTACGACGTTGTATGGGAATTATTTTTCAAGATCCGCATTTATTGATGGATCGCAGTGTGTTTGATAACGTTGCATTACCATTGCGCATCGTTGGTTATCGCCAATCAGAGATTGGACGCCGGGTGCGAGCTGCCTTAGATAAAGTGAATTTATTGCATAAAGAAAAAACTTTTCCTGATGCACTGTCTTGCGGTGAGCAACAACGAGTGGGTATTGCTCGCGCGGTGGTGCACAAACCTAATATTTTATTGGCCGATGAACCCACCGGCAATTTGGATCCTCAATTGTCCTCGGAAATTATGGATTTGTTTGAGCAATTCAATCAGGTTGGGGTGACGGTGTTAATCGCTAGTCACGACTTGGGTTTAATCGCGGCTAAAAAACATCGCATTCTAACTTTACAACAAGGGAGGTTAACATCATGGGGCGCTTAGCATCTTCTCAACGAATGTCTCAACCTTCCAAGCGACAATATTATTCATTGTTTGGTTTTTTAACCCGCCATATCCAAGCGGCTGGATTCAGTTGGCGGCGATTGTGGCGTGCGCCATTGGCCAGTTTGATGACAATTGGGGTGATTGGTATTGCATTGTGTTTACCACTGGTGCTGTTTGTTCTGGTACAAAACGCACAAATGCTGACTACCAACTTGGATCATAGAGGTCAGGTGAATTTGTTTTTGGAATCGTCTTTAACGGAAACAGAATTGAATGAAATTTTCCAAGCGTTGCAAATCGATGTTGCTGTTGCCAATTTCCATTATATTTCTCCGGAACAAGGATTGGAGGATTTGCAGCGTGAAACGGGATTGAGTGACATTTTGCAAACGTTACCGAATAATCCATTGCCGGGAGTGATTGAAGTGACGCCCGCCCCTGAGGTGATTCAGCAAGATCGTCTGCAATCGTTTAGTCAATCCTTACAGCAATTGCCTTACGTGGCATCTGCTAAATTGGATATGCAATGGTTGCAACGGTTGAATTACATCGTTAACGTGGCGCAGCAAGCGGTAAACGCTTTGTTGGTATTATTGTCATTGGCCGTGCTGTTGATTGTCAGCAATACTATTCGGTTGGCGACTCAAAATCGCCGCCAGGAAATTATTGTTTGTAAATTAATCGGGGCACACAATCGATTTGTCCGTCGTCCTTTTTTATACAGTGGTATATGGTATGGATTGCTGGGTGGTTTGGTCGCTTGGGGATTCGTCACGGGTTTATTGTGGTGGTTGTATGCACCTATGCAACGTTTGGTGAACAGTTATTATTTAGAATATCATTTCACAGGGTTGTCTTGGACGACCACTTTGTTGCTGATTGGTTTGAGTGTTGGTTTGGGTTGGTTGGGATCTCTTATTGCGGTCAATCGACAAATCGCGGCCATGGAGCCAACCTAATTGAATACTATGAATGCCATCTGAAATATTATTCCAACCGTGAATATAGTTCGCATCTTCAAGTACGATAGGTATACTAGCCGATACTGAAACAGTGAAGAATAAAAGACATCTATGATTCAGAGTATGACTGCTTTTGCTCGCTATGTAATGAAGGCTGATTGGGGATTGGCAACTTGGGAAATTAAAAGTGTTAATCATCGATATTTGGAAATGAACATTCGTTTGCCAGAGGTCTTGCGTGAGTTGGAAATGCAAGTGCGCGCTGATTTGAAACAAACACTGACCCGAGGCAAAATCGATGTAATTTTGAATTGGCAAGTGACCGATGAACAAGTATCGAGTTTGAGCTTGAATAATTCATTGGTGCAATCACTGAACCAGGTTGGTCGCTCGTTGGTGATGTTGACTGAGAATGCCGCCCCCCTGCGTGCGATTGATATTTTACAGTGGCCAGGCGTAGTAACTCAAAATACAGTCCTGATTCCAGCCATTCAGCAAGATATATTGACAAGTTTGCAACAAGCGCTTACCCAGTTGCTCCAAAATAGAGCGCAAGAAGGCAAAGAAATAACGAATATGATTTATGAGCGAATGGATAAAATGCAGTGGCATATTACCCAGGCGCAACAAGTGCAAGCACGTGAGTTGCTTTTGCAGCGTGAAAAAATACAAGAACGATTGAAACAAGCAAAGATTACCTTGGATGCTAATCGCTTGGAACAGGAAATGGTGATGTTAGCCAATAAAATGGATCTCGCCGAAGAATTGGAGCGGTTGACGATTCACCTTGCCCAGATGCGACAAACTTTGGAACAAGGACAAGTATGTGGTCGCCGATTGGATTTCTTATTGCAAGAATTAAATCGGGAAGCCAACACGTTGGGGGCCAAAGCTTTGCACACACTGGTAACCCAAGCCAGTATTGAAATGAAAGTATTAATCGAACAAATGCGCGAACAAGTGCAGAACCTTGAGTAAGAAATGATGGAAAAACCGATTGTTTATGGGATGCATGCGGTCTTGGCATTGTTGACGCAAACACCATCGCCTATCGTGCAATTGCTGTGTCAACAGGAGCGTCAAGATCGACGAATGCAACAGTTAACTGAGCATGCTCAACAACAAAATATTCCCATCGTATGGTTAGCCAAACAAACATTGGATCGCAAGTTTCCAAATATATTGCATCAAGGTGTGGTTGCGGTATGTGAAGCCTTGCCTGAATGGGGGGCTGAAGACTTGCCAAGATTATTAGAATCGTTGGATGAGCCGGCTTTTTTATTGTTACTGGACGGGGTGACTGATCCTCATAATTTAGGTGCGTGCTTGCGATCAGCCGATGCCGCCGGGGTTCATGCAGTGATTGCGCCAAAAGCCAAAGCGGTGGGATTAACCGCTACTGTGAGAAAAGTAGCATGCGGTGCTGCCGAGCAAGTACCGTTTATTCAAGTACCAAATTTAAGTCAAACGATCGAATGGATTAAACAACAAGGAATTTGGGTTTACGGATTTGCTAGTGAAGCTTCACAATCGTTTTATCAATTAGATACGACCACTGCTATTGCTTGGGTGATGGGAGCGGAAGGCTCGGGATTGAGACGACTGACCCGTGAACGGTGCGATGAATTGGTGTGCATTCCTATGCAAGGGAGTGTTGCCAGTTTGAATGTTTCGGTTGCTACTGGCATTGCCTGTTTTGAAGTAAGAAGACAGCGCCAATTAAAATAAGTGTAGCGATTCGATTGTCATCACTTTAAATCTCGGTGAAAACCTAGCTTCAAGTACGATGGGTTATGGTTACTAATTTTCTATGTATTAGAGAAGGTTGGAGCTATTGACGAACCGCTCCAACCCAGATGTGAATGGAAAAATTATTGTTCTAAATTGTTTGCGACGAATTCCCAATTGACCAATTGCCAAAAAGCTTCCATGTATTTAGGGCGTGCATTGCGATAATCAATATAATAAGCATGTTCCCACACATCGCAGGTGAGTAAGGCTTGTTGGCCTTCGGTCATCGGTGTGCCAGCATTGGAAGTGCTGACTATGGCCAAAGAGTCATCTTTTTGTTTGACCAACCAAGCCCAACCAGAACCAAATGTTTTGATCGCGGTATCGTTAAATTGTTGTTTGAATTGTTCAAATGAACCAAAGTGATGATCGATGGCTTGCGCAAGTTCTCCACCGGGTGTACCGCCGCCTTGTGGTGCCAAGCAATGCCAGTAGAAAGTATGATTCCACACTTGCGCGGCATTATTAAACAATCCACCTGAGGATTTTTTAATAATATCTTCTAGGGAGTGGTTTTCAAATTCAGTCCCCGGGATCAATTTATTTAAATTGTCCACGTAGGTTTTATGATGTTTCCCATAATGGTATTCCAATGTTTCTGCTGAAATATGTGGGTTTAACGCATCTTTTGCGTAAGGTAATTCAGGTAATGCAAAACTCATAACAAAGGCTCCTTAGATAATTTAATTATTAGGTGATCGCGTCGTCGCCAAGTGTAGTGAGACCACACAGTGAACGCAACCTCTTGTGTAAAGTGGTTGAAAATAAAGGAATTGGCCTTATATACCCATTCCACCTCAAGAGGCGAACTCTACTGACCGTCAGCAATCAAATTTTAGGTGACATTTTAAGTGTGCATTGGGTGGTATCTTGAAGCGAGATGAGTATATACTCATCTCACAATTGTTTTACATAGTGAAGGTGATTCATGGATACATTAGAGCGGATTAAACAACAAATAGCTGAACATCCGATTATTTTATATATGAAAGGCAGTCCAGACATGCCTCAATGTGGCTTTTCAGCACGTGCGGTGCAAGCTTTGGAGCAATGCGATGCTAAATTTGCGTATGTAGATATTCTGGCAAACCCAGATATTCGGCAAACATTGCCACACTATGCTGATTGGCCAACGTTTCCACAATTGTATATCCAAGGGGAATTAATTGGTGGTTCTGATATTATTGTCGAGCTATTTGAAAGTGGTGAATTGCAAAAAATGTTAGCGCAAGTTGTGACTAAGCAGTAACTTTTAATCATATTTGAAAATGAACCGAGGAGAAACCTAATTATGAGTATTTTAGTTGGACGTCGTGCCCCAGATTTTACCGTGCCTGCTGTGTTGAGCAATGGTGAAATTAAAGATCAATTTAATTTTTCCCAGGCAACTGAAGGCAAACACAGTATTGTTTTCTTTTACCCATTGGATTTTACTTTTGTATGTCCTTCTGAATTGATTGCGTTGGATAAACGCATTGCAGCATTTAAAGAACGCAAAACCGAGGTGATTGCAGTATCAATCGATTCACAATTTACCCATTTAGCTTATCGTAATACACCAGTCAAACAGGGTGGCATCGGTCCGGTGCAATACACTTTGGCAGCGGATGTGGCCCACACTGTTTGTCAAGCGTATGGCGTGGAACACCCAGAAGCCAAGGTGGCTTTTCGGGGTGCGTTTGTTATTGATTCCCAAGGTATTATACGGGCTCAGATTGTTAATGATTTACCCATTGGCCGAAATGTGGATGAATTACTGCGGTTGATTGATGCTGTGCAATTCCACGAACAACACGGAGAAGTGTGTCCCGCAGGTTGGCAAAAAGGTGATAAAGGTATGACTGCATCTCCTGCGGGTGTGGCGGATTATTTATCGGGTCATGCGGAACAATTGTAATAATTGTTGTAACCATACCCATCGTATTTGAAGCTGCGAATTTTCAGTCTGCGGTGGGTGGCATCTTGCGATTTTTTCAATTAAAAAATCGCAAGATGCCGTTTACTTCAAGCGGTGAACAGCATGGCAATTGCACTGAATTGATTCAATTTTCACTTCATTGTTTTGCTCCCAGTTGTAATACCTTCAACAGATATTGATGATCCCATCCTGCTTTTTTCCGTTGGTAACTAATGCCTGTTTTTGTTGCTTTATCTTGCTTTAATGTAATTATTCACCAAAGCTGGCTTTTCGCTGAATTGTGGTGACTATACCCATTCCACTTGAAGATGCGAACAAGACTCGCTCGAGCAAGCCACCCTCATCCGACTCCCATCGAAACAACTCAAACCCGTCGGGTAAAAAATCCAATCGAAAGCCAGGTGGACAACCCGGACGAATCGGGAAATAACTCAAACCGGTCAGCGACCCAGGTATCATTGAGAGGTTGAAAATTGACCGCCGTACTTTGCCCAAAGGTCACTATACCGATAGGGGATTTGAGGCCAGACAAGTGGTTGATTTTGAAGTGACGCTTTGCGTCACCGAATACCGCGCTCAAGTATTGGTTGATGCGCAGGGCAAACGCTATGTTGCACCATTCCCCGCCCATGCGAAACGTCCTATCCAGTATGGGGTAAACACCAAAGCTAATTCGGTCTATTTTTCTCAATATCAATTGTTGCCTTACGCACGCCTGGAGAATTATTTTACTCAACAAGTGGGATTGCCCATCCGTGCTGGCTCTTTGTTCAATTTCAACAAAGAAGCCGGGGGAGAATGATTTGCGTATGACCAAAGTCCAACAGAAAATCTCTGGCTGTTTTCGTTATTTCAAGTCGTCGCTCAATCTGATTTGATAGGGTGGTTTAAACATGCAGGGGATTAGATCATTATTTTAGGAAAGTGCTGTAATGGTACCGAGGGTGGGACTCGAACCCACACGGTGCCACTACCGGATTTTGAAATATGCACGCTTCGGTGGTGTGTGGGAGCAGTGTAACCTTGCTACTTCAACCTGTCGTATTTGTTACCTATAGCTGCTTAACTTAGGAAACGAACACGAATATTTATCAGAAAATTTATTCTTAAATTTGGGTGCGGAAAGTCGGTTAGATGATTTTGCCCTATATTTAAGATTTACCTAAGTAAATATAAGGTATAATCTGCAATAATTAATTTATAAGAGGTTTTTAAATATGTCTCTCAGGCAGAAGTTTGATTTTTCTCATGCTAAAATTGACGACGCAAAGGTTATTCTAATCGCTAATAAACTCAAAACTAACAAAGATAAAACACAGCAAATAGCTTTCTTTGAGGGAAATCAAATTAGTGGTGTAGGTTTAGCGGCCATCCTGCGCGCAATAAATGAAAATGAAAATGAAAACAGTCAGGTTTACGCGATTTTGTTTGCCAGAAATAAGATTACGAGCGGAGGTACCAGCGAAATCGCTGAGGCGTTCAAAGAAAATACAAAAGTGAAGTATCTTGATATTTCTAGTAATCGAATTGAGGATGAACATTTAGGTATCATCTTTTACACAGGAAATCAACTGAAGTCTCTTGTTATTTCTAATAATCAAATTAGTGGTGTAGGTTCAGCGACCATCCTTCGCGCAGGAAATCAACTGGAATATCTTAATCTTTCTAATAATCGAATTGGCGACACAGGGCTTGATCAAATCGCTGACGAGCTCATAGGAAATACAGTACTGAAAATGCTTTACCTTGCGGGAAATCAAATTAGTGGTGTAGGTTCAAAAAGCATCCTTCGCGTAGGAAATCAACTGGAATATCTTGATCTTTCTAATAATCGAATTGGCGACACAGGGCTTGATCAAATCGCTGACGGGCTCAGAGAAAATACAGTACTGAAAACGCTTGACCTTAAGGGAAATCAAATTAGTGTTGTAGGCTTATTGATCATCCTGCGCGCAATAAATGAAAATGAAAACAGTCAGGTTCACACGATTCTCTTTGCCGGAAATAACATTACGAACCAAGACATCCCCGAAATCACTGAGGTGTCCAAAGAAAGTACAACATTGAAGTGTCTTGAGCTTGGTATAAGTGACAGCGAAGATGATAAGAAAATTGATGAAACACATCAGACAGAATCTTTTGCTTCCCAACCTCTTAACATTTGTGAAGAATTTGAAACTAAATACTCAGCCTACAGTGACATAACATTTAATAAAGAACAGCCTGTATCTTTTCTCTGCGAGCTGTTGGAAAGAATTTATATTAAAAGAAAAAGTGGTGGTAGTTCAAATATTTTTGATAGCTTTAATTTTCTTTCAAAGTTTGCAAATATCAGAAAACATCACACTTCGGCGGTAGAATGCTTTCTAGCTAGAAATAAAAGAGAAAGCTTTGCGGATTTATCCGAGGCTTTCATTTTTATCCGAGAAGAAATTAAGTCCGATCTCAATCCTAAAGGTACTTTAGCCGATATTTTACATTACTGTGCATGTAAATGTGAGGAAGAAGGGCTGTTTGAAGATTTTTCTGGTGATTCTTCTCAAGGAAATTATCAGCTTCCTAAGGCGTTGAATGGCATTAACTGATTGATGATAACCACTTGAGAGAAACGGTTTACCGCATTGGAAGTTGCGAACAGCATTCACAGTTGGCATGCCTCCCGGAATAGTACTTTAATCCTCCAGTGGAGAGGAGCCAGGCTTTGATGAGGTAGTCTAATAGACTTGGACACCTAACAATAATCTTCAAGTCAATACTTTGGTGTGATTAACGATATAACAAAATAGTTCAGCAGTTTTTTGCGCATCGTAAATGGCAGAGTGTGCTTCTTCTTGATCAAACTCAATGCCTGCGGCTACGGCTGCTTTGATTAAGACCGTTTGTCCTAATGTGAGCCCTGCTAAACTGGCCGTGTCAAAGCAAGTAAAGGCATGAAAAGGATGGCGTGTGATATTTGCTCGCGCAATAGCGGCTTTTAAAAAAAGTAAATCGAACCAAGCATTGTGCCCAACCAATACCGCTCGTTGACAATGATAAGCATCCAAAGCGGTTCGAATAGGTTTAAATAATTTTGGTAATACTTCGGTCTCAGGTAAAGCAAAGCGAAAAGGGTGGTCAGGATCTATTTTATTAAAGGCTAGGGCGGCTGGATCTAAATGAGCACCGGAGAATGGTTGTACGTGAAACGCATGGGTTTGCCCAACCACAAGTCGCCCTTGTTCATCTAAATCCAATAATACTGCGGCAATTTCCAGCAGGGCGTCAGTTTGTGGATTTAGCCCACCTGTTTCTACGTCAACGACGACAGGTAAAAAACCACGAAAACGTTTATTGAGTTGAAGAATTTCTGTCATGATGTGGCCATTGAAGGGATGACTTGCCAATTTAAGGTTTCCCCTGCCATAAAAGGAATTACTGACTGTGCTCCAAAGGTAAGTTGTTTGGGGATGGTTTGTGATTGTCGGGTTAACCCAATCGTTGTTGTATTGAGCGGCAATTGATAAAATTGCGCGCCAAAGCAACTGGCGAAATTTTCCAAGCGATCCAAAGCTTGCGCTTGGTCAAAGATTTGTGCGTACAATGGCAAAGCATTCCACGCGGTGTAGATTCCTGCACAACCACAGGCCGATTCTTTGGTTGATTGTGTGTGTGGCGCACTGTCGGTGCCGAGAAAAAATTTAGGATTGCCACTGGTTGCCGCGTCAATGAGTGCTTGTTGATCTTTAGCGCGTTTGACAATTGGTAAGCAATAATGATGTGGTTTGATGCCACTTACTAATAAATCATTTCGGTTGAGCCAGAGATGATGAGCGGTAATGGTTGCCGCAACGTGGGCCGGGGCTTGTCGGATGAATTCTGCGGCAAATGCTGTGGAAATATGTTCCAGTACAATACGTAAATTAGGAAAATCCGTTAATATCTCAACTAAATATTGTTCGATAAATTGACGTTCGCGATCAAAAATATCGACGGCTGAGTGGGTGGTTTCACCATGAATTAGCAATGGCAAATCCATGGTTTGCATGGCGGCAAAAACAGGGCGTAATTGGGAAAAATCAGTGACCCCAGCCGCCGAATGGGTTGTAGCGCCAGCTGGATATAATTTACAAGCGTAAATATGAGGAGATTTCGCTGCTTGTTCGATCAATGCAGGGGTGGTTTGATCAGTTAAATATAAGGTCATCAAAGGGGTAAAATCAATTGTTGGGTTTAACACTGCCAAAATTTGTTGTCGATAAGTGAGGGCTTGATCAACGGTTGTGATAGGCGGTTGTAAATTGGGCATGATAATGGCGCGTGCGAATTGAGATGCGGTGTCATTCACCGTGCGCTTTAGAAATTCACCCTGACGAAAATGACAATGCCAATCATCGGGTTTACGTAAATAGAAGGTGTTGGGCATGTTAATGAAGCCACTGGGTTGGTTATAAACAACAAAATCAGGCCGCGAGTGTAACAAAGTTTGGTGTGGATGTCCTTGTTTGGTGGTGAAGAAAACCTCATCTTGGGGTTTTGTTTTTTTTCAATAAGTTACTGGGTATTATGGCGTTAACTGCTTCAGTGAACTCAACAAATTTTCACTTGACTTAAAATCAGGTAATCGGGGATAATCTTTCGTGGTGTTGAGGCCGCTCAGGTTGTTTTTCGAAGAGTGTGCCGCCGCCGGTGCTAGAGTAAGCGTTAATAAGGTGACCTCCCCGTGGTTATCTTATCAATAGATCAGTTGGATGAACATTTGCTGCGCGTCTGTCCTGATGGCGGGCAACCAAAAGGGCAGGCAGCAATGTTTAACCAAGTCTCATAATTTCCCTTCTCTCCCATTTATCTCATCCGCATCGTTCCATTGGCGTGGCAAGATTTTTTTGTTAAGCTTGCGTCCACAAAAATGACAATAATCCATAATTTATGAACTTTCTATCTAAAACCTTTTTAGCAATGGCAACGGTTTGTTGCTTTAGTTCGTTGGCACAGGCTGCTGGTTATTATGCGGGGTGTGAAGAAGAATCCGTTATGCTGGAGTGCCCATTTGAGGGATTGCATGTCACGGGTCGTTATTTATATGTGCAACCGACAGGGGATCAATTATTTAGCAGTCTGAATCAGAATGCTACATTCGGGGATGGATTTTTTCTTGCCTTTGGATACCACTTTGGCAATGACAGTGATTTAACTGCAAATTGGACCTTTTTTAAAAGTGATACTAAACGCATTGTTGTGCCAGAGGCAGCGGCTTTATTGCCTGATCCATTTTCTAGAGAACGGGTTGATGATCGATTGCACAGTATTAATTTAGAATTTGGTCAAACATCGCACTGGGGAGAGTTTGTTGAAGTTCGATTCCACACCGATTTAAATTACACTCATATCAGTCGCGGCCGTAGTTTCTTTGCTCAACAATATCGATATAGTCAGCGTTTCAATGGCTTTGGTCCTCGGTTGGGCGCGGATTTAAATTACTCTATTGGCGCAAGTGGATTGACTTTAATTGGGCAAGCGAATGTTGGGTTACTATTTGGAGAATCCAGATTGAATGGTGTGAATACTTTGTTTGGTGAAGATGGGGAAATTATCGCCATAGGTCCTATTCGGTCTAATACGGAAGTGGTAACGCCAGTCTTTGAATGGCGGTTGGGTGCGGAATATATATTCGAATTGTCTACAGGCTATTTATCGATTCAAGGAGGATATCAGTGGGTAAGTTACTTACAAGTTTTGCAGTATCCTAATTTGACTCAAACGCCTGGTTTAGCGCAAACACCTGCTCTTGGGGGAACTGTGTTTGGAGAGCGAAATAATTTTGGGTATCATGGATTTTATATTGGATTGCGTTGGCAAGGCGAATGGGTGTAACCATTCCATTCGTTGCATGATGAGCGTGCAAATCCTATAAAATAGAAAATATTTCACAACTTTTTTCACCAACCATAATACTTAAAATTTTAAGTGCTGTGGTTGGTGAAAAATATGTCGAAAGCGAAGTAATTCACTGTTTCAAAATATGTTTTTTTTGGGGTGAATACGGTGAGTGAGTACGGCGAAAGATACGAAAAAATAGACATGTGCAAATAAATTAAAAAAAAAATCATAATTTGTTGGCTATTCTAATTTTTTTTGGTACTCTTAGCCGCAGGTTACTTTTCCAGATGAAGGGAAGAGCGGCCTCTCTAAGTCGCAGTATGATCTTGGAGTTGATCTGTTAATAAGAAAAACTTAGGGGAAAATAACATGAAGTTAAAAACCATTACTTTAGCCATTGCCGCTTTGGGCGTAAGTAGTGTTGCTAATGCCGCTATGTATGCACCTGAGTGTGTCGGCGAAAATGTAACCGTACCTTGCGAACAACGAGGCTGGCATGTAGGTGCTCAGTACATCTACGTTCAACCAACAGGAGATCAACTCTATTCTGATCTCAATTCTCAATCACGCTGGGCATCCGGTTTCCGAATCGAAGGCGGCTACCATTTTGGTACTGGTAATGACATTACCGCCAACTGGACTTATTTTTCAAAAGCCAGTCGTCGAAATGTAGTTCCATTCAACAATCCATTAATAGCTCTTGATGACCCAGGTGTTGGTGAGGCGTTTGGATTTGGTCCAGGACCTTTCTTCTCTGCGGAGCGAGTTAAATCCACATTTAATGCGGTGAATTTAGAGTTTGGTCAATTGGCACATTGGGGTGAGCGAGTAAGTACTCGATTTCATGCCGGTTTGCAATATGCCTCTATCAAACGTAATCGCACTCACTACGATACTACGGCGATGGCAACAGTGACTCAGATAGTTAATAATGTTGATACTGATGTTCAACGTACTTATAGTAGTTCTGCCAGTTTTGAGCAAAAATTTAATGGAATTGGGCCTCGTGTTGGGGTAGATGCTTTTTACACATTTGGTGAGTCTAATTTCTCATTAGTGGGTAAAGGTGCAATTGCTGTCTTAGCTGCGGACACGCGTGTACGCAAAGGGACTGCCCGAGGTAATTTCTATATTGATCAAGCGCCTGTAGGTTCGCAAAATTTTGTGAGAACTACGACACAAAATTTGGATGTTGTGATCCCAAGTGCCCGTACTAGAACGTTGGCGGTTGCTCTGGAAGCAAAATTAGGTATTGAATATGCTTATCCATTGGCTTCTGGTGATTTGATCTTCGAAGGTGGATATCAATGGGCAGCTTATCAACAATCAATGTTGAACCCAACTGCAGTTTCTGCACAGCTAACAAGCGACAGTATAGCCGCAGTTGATGGCATTCCTGCTGGATTGACGACTAGTCCTGCAGTGCCAATTGGTTTAGGTATCCCTGGTGATTTGAACAACTTCGGTTACCATGGTTTCTACGTAGGCTTCCGTTGGGAAGGCGATTTAGCTTAATAGCAATATAAATTAAGCTAGCTTTTAACTCCTACTGCGATGCTTTTTTGCAGTAGGAGTTTTTTTATTTCAGGTTATAATCTTGCATCGTCTGGATGTATTATCAAACAGTTATTTCTAAAACAAATCAATGAATAGACTATCTATTCACCAATATTTTAAATTTCCGAGGGTTGTGCTGAAGAAGTACCGCGAGCTATGTGAGCACTTTCGCGTCAAAGATGGTTATTCGTATCAACTATGGTGAGTTGCTACTGAATAGATTAAAATGGTTATCCTCATGGGATGAGTGCTTGTAGTGCTATCGCTTTTTACTTCAAGAAAAAGTGATTGGATATTAAATGATTTTTATTTGAGATAGGTAGTCATAATGAAGTTAACAACCACAACTTTAGCAATCGCTGCGCTAGGTATAAGTAGTGCCGCAAATGCAGCAATAAGTGCTACATCAGCAGCGACTAGTGCAGCATCAGCAGAAGGGTTTGTAGATACCTTTGACGATAAATATCTAGGCTCAAAAACATCAGCACCCACAGTAGATAATGA
>WLWG01002321.1_pt1 | contig 14721 bp, 10 predicted proteins | sample 6712871 | NCBI WGS metagenome assembly WLWG01 (sample SAMN12718693, study PRJNA515312) | sponge metagenome | isolation source: marine sponge | host: Mycale hentscheli | place: New Zealand: South Island, Marlborough, Capsize Point | collected 2003-05-01
TCTAGCAACCATGTTCAGTTCAACTACAAAATAGCTGGAGGCGTTGGGCCTTGGATGCCTTGCCCTATTTTCAGGTCAATCGGCTGGTACTTATCAAAGGAAACAAATGTTCCATCTGCTTGGTACCCCAAGCACATTGGGCTTGTCTTAAAGAACTGGAAAACAGATGAGGAAAAAACTTGGGCTGCGGGTTTAGACGTTACCGACGCCAGGTCGCGAATAATATTGGTAAATGTATCAAGTTCTGTAAATCAAGTAAGGTTACTAGGTCCCGATTGGTTTGTTTACGGTGTCATTTTTAACTTCGTATCTCCTGCTACAAGTTCAAGCTATGTGGCTGATTCGCGTATAGCTGACTTTCGCCTAGGTTACGAATGTAAGGGACTTACAGGAACTAATAAGTTAGTAATACCTAAACATCAGAGTTGGAATAACTTAACCAATGCTTTAAAAAGTGGTCAAATGAAATACGAACCCTCTTAATTTCACTATACTATATTGAAACTGTGTGACAATAAATACTATTAACACCAAGGAGTATTATGCCTTATACAAGATATGGAGTAGTTGCTGGTTCAACAGTCCCACAACCAACTAAACAATCAGCTACTGATGCTTATGGCAATACCTTTGATAACTGGTGTGGAGACTACAAAGGTCATGATGTAAATAATACACTAGTGAAATCTGGTTGTCTTGCTTCCAATCAAGATGCAGGTAAGATTCCTACAACCCCTTATATTGCTATTATTCCACTGTGGAAACACTACAACTACGATAGCACTGCTTCAAGACCATTAGAGCAGTATCAACATAATGTTACAGTATTTGATACGTACATCCCAACAGTTGCCACGCCATTTTTGGTTGATGAAAGTGATGTCTTTATTGAGATAATGGTTGATGGTGCTAGTTATCAACTTGTATCAGAAGAAGGGCACTCTCTAAGATATGAACCTAATACAGATATTGTACTAACAAATACTTATACAGTAATTAATACAGAAGATAATGAAAGTACTATAGAGACTACAAGTGGCAATGCCTTAGCTACTGAATCTTATAGTTAACACTAACATTATAACAATAAGAAAGGGAGGTGTAAAGCCTCCCTTTTATTATACCTTTAGTCTACCTGGTGAGTATCCCTCTGGGATGGTTTCTTCCTTATGAATGTACTTCTCGTGGGTACTATTATTAACCCATCTCCAGTTCTTAGACCCTGGTGTACCTACCTTAGACCATACTTCAAGGTTAGGTGGGTTACGAAAGTATCTTACTTCCTTTGTGAGATTGTGTTGATATCGCTTAGTTCCTTTAGGGATAGCCATAATAATCAAGTACCATACTATTATTAGTTATTTATAAATAAGATTGATACAAAATGTTTTATTATATATTGTGAATTGAAGAACGTTCTTCAGAAAAAACTATGGCAGCATCCATAAAGATTAGTGAGCTAAACTCACTAACTGCTCTCACGGATGTTGATCTGTTCCTTGTCTCAGACATGGAAACAGGAACATCCAGAAAGATTAGTTATAACAACCTGAAGTCTAATGTCATTACGGATACGGCAAGTGCACTGTCGACTCTAGAAGGCATTGTTTCTCAGAACAAAACAGACGCTGAAACTCTCGTAGAAACTGTCAGAGTTGCCTTACAGGCAGCTGTTGATGGTAATGCTACAAGCTTCAACATTGCAGACGATGGATTAGATTCAAGACTTCAAGTCTTGGAAACAGATCCAGTTTTCACTGGTATCCTTACAGGTCCTGATATTGACATCAACAATGGTAGCCTCACAATCGCTAGTAGCGGTGGTGTGGTTTCTAATGTTGGATTCTTTTCAACTGGAATGTTATCAATTGGAGGAAACGCATCCTTCACTGGTAATGCAACATTCTCAGGTGGAAGTTTTAATCTTCTTAATGGGTTTAAGATCAGTGACACTGCAGTTACAGCATCTGCTGATGAGTTAAATTATGTTACAGGTGTAACCTCTAGCATTCAGACTCAGCTCACAGATATCCAGACCACCATTACGAATCTGGACATTGACATTGCTCCTGAAACTCTTGATTCAATCAATGAGTTGGCAGCTGCAATGGGTGATGACCCAGCATTCTTGACGACACTTCAGGGAAGAGTCACGACTATTGAAAACGATTTCGCGACACAAACTGAACTGAACACCTACAGGGCAGAGATTGAAGATAGAAATCTTCAATTGGCTCTGGCTTACGATACACCTCTATTCGTTGAGTTACTCAACGCATCTTAAATGGCAACTCTTTCACAATTAGCTGTATCTAATCTGGCCCTTAAAGGTGCTGGAACAGATTACAACTACATCAATCGATTCTTCGCCACAAAGGCGGAAGCAGACGCAGCTCTGGCAGACAGCAGCTGGGTTCCAGAAGCAGGTAAACTTAATGGTTGCTTCACAGGCGATCAAGGTTTCTTTGTTTATAACGCTGGAACTTCTTCACTGGACTTGGCTGATGCAGCCACCAGAGCTTACATTGACACACAGATTGGAAACCTGGTCGATTCCAGTCCCGCAACATTGGACACATTGAATGAGCTGGCAGCAGCCATCAATGATGATCCCGCTTACTTCACGACAGCAGAAGCTGCTCGTGTTGCTAACACAAACTTAATCAACGCTGAGACCTCTCGTGCTACTGCTGCTGAGGCAGCTATTCAAGCCGATGTGGATCAAAATGAATCAGATGCCGACGCTGCCGTGGCCGCTGTACAAGCGGATGTTGATCAGAATGAGGCTGATGCTGATGCTGCGATCGCAGCTCTCCAAGCTGATGTGGATCAGAACGAAAGTGATGCTGACTCGGCTATTGCAGCTGTTCAAGCTGACGTAGATCAGAACGAGAGTGACGCAGACGCAGCGATTGCAGCTGTTCAAGCTGACGTAGATCAGAACGAAGCCGATGCGGACGCAGCAATCGCCGCTGAGACAACCGCAAGAACAAGTGCTATCACCGCACTTCAGGCTGATGTTGATCAGAACGAGAGTGACGCAGACGCAGCGATTGCAGCAGAGAATGCCGCGATGCTCGCCGCTGTTGCTGTTGTTCAAGCTGACGTAGATCAGAACGAAGCTGATGCTGACACTGCTCTGGCACTGAAAGCACCTCTTGCTTCTCCTGCACTTACAGGAACACCAACCTCACCTACTGCTTCACAAGGTGCTGGCACAACCCAGATTGCAACCACAGCTTATGTGGACACTGCAGTCGCTAACTTGGTTGACTCCGCTCCTGGTGCAATCAACACACTGAATGAGCTGGCAGCAGCCATTGGTGATGACGCTAACTTCTCTACCACCATCACTGCCAGCATCACAGCTGTTCAGAATGATGTTAACCAGAATGAAGTTGACGCTGATGCAGCGATTGCTGCTCTCACCGCTGACGTGAACCAGAATGAGGCTGATGCTGACGCAGCAATCGCTGCTCTTCAGGCTGATGTGGATCAAAACGAATCAGACGCTGACGCTGCTATCGCTGCAGTGCAAGCTGATGTGGATCAGAACGAAGCTGATGCAGATGCAGCTCTGGCACTCAAGGCAGCCCTGACTGGTGCTAACTTCACTGGCGACATCCTTCTTAAGAAGAGTGATGGTTCCGCTGTTGACATTGAGTTCAGCAGAACAGATCACGCTGACATGAACACCGTCTTCAAGATTGGTGCTTCCTATGTTGATATCAACAAGGAATGTCTGGTTATCAGTGGTGGTGGACAACCCATCGCTTACTTCGATGAGAGACAGAGAGTCTCCATTAACAAGACCAATCCTGGATACGTCCTGGATGTCGGTGGAGATGGTAAGTTCTCTACTGACTTGATTGTTGGTGGGACACTGACTCTTGGTTCAGTTGCACTCACCGCAACTGGTACTGAACTGAACTACACTGATGGTGTTACTTCTAACATCCAGACTCAACTGAATGCCATTCAGGCTGATGTTGATCAGAATGAGTCAGACGCTGACACGGCAATCGCCCTGAAGGCTCCTCTGAGTTCACCTGCACTGACTGGAACACCTACCGCACCTACTGCTGGTGCTGGTACGAACACCACTCAGGTTGCTACCACAGCTTTTGTTGAGACAGCAGTTTCTAACTTGGTTGACGGAGCACCTGGTGCACTGAATACCTTGAATGAGTTGGCTGCAGCACTCAATGATGACACCAGTGCCGCCACCAACCTGACGACACTCATCAACGCTAACGAGACTCACATTGACAACCTTGTAACCCTCAGTGGTGTTGCTAAGGATGCTAATGACTTTGGTACCTTCTCTGGGTCCACCATTGCTGATAACCAGAATATCAAACAGGCACTACAAGCTTTGGAAACAAAGGTTGAGGCAACTCCAGCAGCTGCCACTGCTTCTGATACTGTTAAGACACAGATTGCAGAAAACAGTGCTAGCTACTTCCTGACTTTCGTTGATTCAAACAATGCTAGTGCTACAGCTGAAGCAGTAAGGACCGGTACACACCTTAAGTTTAACCCAAGCACTAAGGTTCTTGACATCTCAAGTGGTACTGTTCATGCTCAGTATTTGACACTTGATAATGTCAATGTAGATGCTACTGCCACTGAACTTAATGTTCTGGATGGTATCACTGCTACGACTGCTGAGTTAAACATCCTTGATGGTGTTACATCAACTGCTGCTGAACTTAACATTCTTGATGGTGTTACAGCAACTGCTGCTGAACTTAACATCCTTGATGGTGTTACAGCAACCGCAGCTGAACTCAACTATGTTGATGGTGTTACTTCTAACATCCAGACACAGTTGGACGCCAAGTTGGCATCAGAGACGATCACACTCACCGCCTTTAAGGCAGTGGTTGCCGCCTCTTCTGACTTCGGTGATTTCCAGACGAGAGTGGCAGCACTCTGATCTAAATAATCACATATCGTCGTCGCGGAGGGCCCTGGCAAAAACCAGGGAACCCTCCCTTTTTTTATAAATAACTAAAACTTATTGTAACCTAAAATGGCAGTAAACGGAATCAGAGTCAGTGCCCTTCCAGAGATGATTGCATCTGACCTCACAAATGATGACTACCTCATTGTTAATGACGCAAATACAAACACTAGAAGAATCAATTACGAAGAGTTTCTGAAATCAGTCAACACTGACATCAGTGACCTTGATGTTGTGCAAAGTGTTAATGGATTCTCTGGAGTTGTTTCACTTGATGCTGCTGATGTTGGTGCACCAAGTTTGGTCCAATTCCAAGCTTTGGAAACCACATCAAATGCAGCAGGTGCCTTGGCTGCAGCTAACGCATCAGCTATTGTAACTCTCAATACTGACACATCAACCAACACATCTGACATCGCTCAACTGAGAATTGATGTTGATCTTAAGGCTCCCAATATTCCTTCGCTTAATTCTACTAACTTTCTTGTGCCAGGTAGCACTGTAGGTGTACTTTTCGATCAGATTGATCAAGCAGTTATTACAAGGGCACCCAACGTTGCAGACAAGAACTCAACAAATTTCATTACAAATGAAATGACTGTTGGTCAGTCTGTTGATGCTCTTGATACTCAGATTGCAACCACAGCAAATAGTCTTGGAAGTGAGTACACCAAAACAGTTGATGCTGATTTACGTTATGCACTTAAGGGCACTGGAACTAACTCTGTAGATGATAACGCAGCTGCCATTGCTGGTATTGTTGATGGAACAACTGATCAAGAATCACCAAAAATCAATGGTGTTAAGGTCACAGCAACTGGTGCAGAACTCAATCAACTTGATGGTGTAACTCTTGGTACTGCTGCCGAATCTGCATCCACTGACTTTGCAACACCTGCTGCAGTTGCCGCTGTTCAAGCTGATGTAGATCAGAATGAGACTGATGGTGACGCTGCTGATGCTGCACTATCAGGTCGTCTCGATACTCTTGAGGCAGACCCAACCACTGCCACTGCTTTAGCCGCAGTTCAGGCTGATGTTGATGCTAATGAAGTAACTGCAGCGGATGCTTCTGCAGCTGCTCAAGATACTGCAAACAAAATCCAGACAAAACTTGCTGGACTGACAGACGCAGCCTATAGCGCTAATGATGTAACTGAATTGCAGGGAATTATAACCACCCTGATTGGCGAATTGAAAGCTGTTCTTAGTTGATATTAAATGGCAACTTAATATTAGGAGGGGGGTAACACCTCTCCTTTTTTTATGCAACTAAATAACTGAAAAGGATAATGTCCAATGAGTATTGCATCTCCACAGAACAGAGAAGAGTTTAAGAAATACATTAGAACCAGACTGGGGGAACCAGTGTTGGAAGTGAATATCGCAGATGAGCAAATGGACATTGCCATCAATGATGCTTTTCAGTATTATAATGAGAGGTCACACTTCTATGGTACTGAGAGAATGTACCTGGTGTTTGAGGTAACACAAGACTTTAAGAATTATTGGTCATCACACGAACTTAGAGGGTCTGAATACACATCAACTTATATGTTGAATGCAGATGACGCTGATGGTGTAATGCAAACGGAACAACTTGAGATTCCGATGATGGCAGAAAGTAAGAACTATTTGACTGGTGGTTATCAAAATAACTTTCTGATTCTTCCTGATGATGTAGTGGGGGTTACAGATATCTTCAGAGGAACAAGTGGTATGGGTGGTCTTGGTGGTGGTATCATTCCACCAGGTATGATTGCACCTATTATGTTAGGTGGAATGTTAGGTGATGGTTGTGCTAATGGTGGTTTCCAACTGAGTAGTTACTTTATTATGCAGGGTTACTTGGCACTGATTGATTTTATGATGAACCCACCCATTAAGTATAACTGGAACCAAAGAACACATAGACTGCACATTGATAGTGACTTATCCTTTGCTGGTGTAGGACAGAATATGTGTATTGAGTGTATGGTTAAACCATCACCAGACTTGTTCCCAGACTTGTGGAATGATATGTGGTTGAAGGAGTTTGCCACTGCACTAACCAAGGCACAATGGGGAAGAAACCTCACCAAATATCAACAGGTACAACTGCCTGGTGGTATTGTTATCAATGGTGAAAGAATTCTCACTGATGCACAATCAGAACTACAACAAATCAAAGACAGGTTTGCTATGGATTGGGCCGACCCACCGCTTGACCTTGTTGGATAAGATAAGATAAATAACCATAGTAAATAGACAAGTCTTTATACAATGGCTAAGATTCAAATCCGTAGAGGTACAGCTGATCAGTGGACTAAGGAAGATCCTATTTTGGTTCAGGGTGAGTTGGGGTATGAGACAGACACCAATAAACTTAAGGTAGGTAAAGCAGTAGCGGATAATCTTAACACGCAGATTGCTTGGAGTGAACTTCCATATTTTGCATATAAAGATGTTGTTGTTGAAGATATAGTTACAACTGCATTACTTGATAATTATGAAACTGATGTTGGTAGGTTGGTGTATGACCAGGCAACCAAAGAAGTATTTGTCTATGACGGAGAAGACTGGATCTCAGTTAGTACAGGTAATATCCCAACTCCTAACCTAAACCAAGTTTGTTCTGAAGGTTTTTACACTAACACTCCTATTTTCGCCAGTGATTTTAAAGCTAATCCAACAGGTGGTGTGGGTTCTAGATCATTCGTTGAAGCTGAAGAATTAAACTTAAGATCACCCGAAAATGATTACTCTAGTTTTTATGGTGTGACTTTGAAAGCACCTGATCTGATGTCAGGTGTTACCAGTTATAGTCTAGAACTGCCAGGTGAATCAGGTGCTGTTGGATCACTCTTGATGAAAGGTGATAAACAGAATCTTATTTGGGCTAGCCCATTCCCTTATGAACAACTCAAGTTGAGTGGAAGATATAAGAATGAGCACGATTTGATGGAAGCAGTAGACCAAGGAATAATTACTCCAATCACTGGAGATTTGTATCTAATTACTGAGTATTTTGGTTTCTATTTCTCCACACAAGAAGAGTTTGAGGAAGCATATCCATCTGGAAATACACCATATGAATCTGATCATTTACTATTGTATGTTGAGAACCCAGCAGTTGGAGGTCCCGGCGGATCCTGGACAGATTTAGGTCAGTTTACAACTGTTGATATTCCTGGTTCAGTTGGTCCTCAGGGACCTGTTGGTCCTCAAGGACCCAACAAAGGACAATGGTCGGAAACTACAATAACTGAGCCTACTTATATTGTTGGTCGTAATGAATATGTTGAGAGTGTCTTTAATGACATTACAGATACAAATTCAGAAATTATCAAAACAAATACTGAAGTTGCACTTCAGAAGAATGAAATCATTAACTTGCAACAGGAGCTTGAGAATGCTCTACCAAGTTTGAATAGAGCAGAATATGTGTTAGCATCACCCCAAGTTCTACAAAGTTCTGTTGAGGGTATTGGGTACAATGCTAACGTAGACACTCAGGGTGGTAGTTTGGACTTGTTTCCATCCTATGAGACCACATCAGACTTGTTCTTTAATCAGGTCGACATCAATGGTGTTGACCAACAATGGCAAAATTTTCTTGATGAAATTCATGGTGTTGCAGATAGTGAAACAGGTTTAGAAGGAATCAAAAGGAATTATATTATTGAGATGCGAAATCTCACTGATGATTCATTTGCAGTGTTTGAAATTATCCCAGAAAGAACACAATGGTCAGCTGGTTATACAACAGGAACTAGTGCAACTATTAAAATTGGTGTAAACGCAACCAGATTCCAGGGAACTCCACTTATTGATACAAATGTTATTGTAAAAATCTACACAACTCAGGATATTGCTCTTGCTGATCTTGATCTTAGGTATATAAGAAAAGCCTATACTAATGTTGAGACTTCCTTTGTTCCTACATCTTTTGATGATGGACTAACCATTAGAAAGAATTTACTCGTTGAAGTTGGAGCTCTTAATATAAAGACAGAATCTGATTCAACATTTGAAATGCATGAGTTGCATTTTGCACAACCAATCAATAATTTACAATTCGCCGACGGTAGGTATTATTCAACTCGTTTACATTTTCAAGATCAATTTGGATTGGTTATTCAATCAGAAGGAATAGAAAATCCTGTACTAAGAATTGCTGGAAAAGATAGTGATGGTAAAGAGTTACTGACACTTGATATTAAAGCAGATGGTTCTACTTTTTGGGTGTTAGCTCCTTTTGTTGCTGGTGATCCTGCTCTTATTGACCCATACACTGAAGAACAGAAGGTAGAGATCAAAGAATTGTTTGAAGGTTTGGGTGACAAACAATTTATTACCAAGTTCTATGTAGATAGATCAATTGAGTTCTATACTGATGGTAGGTTCTTTGATCTTAGTTCGAACATGAACACAATCAATGGTAATACATTGTTTAAGAAAACTCTAGTTGTTCAGGCATCACAAGGGGTAGGTGACACCACATCAAATGCACTTACAATTTATGGTGGCTTTGATGAAATTGGTACTGGTGGAACTGATCCAGCAAACATTAAGTGTACTATAAATCTTAGTGGGAGTATCACTTCCCAAGGCACAAGCCTATCAATGGCTTACGCATCTGCGAAATTGAAAACCTTAGATACAGATTACGTTTACTTAAAGAGTGCTATCACATCCTCAACACCAAATAGCAGAGCAGTTACTAAGAAATATGTAGATGATAGATTTAACCATGTTGCTAATAACAATTATTATGTTCCAGTTGGTTCAATTATGATGTGGTTAGGAAGTCGGGCGCCATCTGGTTGGTGGTTCCTTAATGGTGGTAACTTTAATACCTCAAATTATAGAGAACTCCACAACTATCTTAGAGATTATGTAAGTGGTTATTCACCTGGTGTGTTGCCCAATTGGAATGACAGATACTTTGTACAGAATGGACCTAACTCAGGTCAAAACTTGGGTGGTAAGATCCCCTGGAGAACTTGTGTTAAGTTTGGAGGTGATGACCAAATCAAAGTTAAAAGTTCCGATGTACCAATGCCGTTACTTCAAGTTAAAGCTGGTTTGGGGGCAGGTACAGGTTCTGGAAAATCAGTGCTAAGACCTCTAAGTTCAGATGCTGGTGGTTCATATGTTTATGATGTAACACCGAAAGCTGGTACTAATTCAGGTAATCACAGTCACGTATTCGAAGGTGGACACGAAGTTACCAGACCTGATTCAGTTGTGGGTCGTTACATCATCAGAGGTGACTATAACTAATGAGTCCAACAACCAACCCCTTCTTTAACTCTACCTATCCAGGTCAGAGTACAGAACAGAATCTTATTGATAGTTTGGTAATTGAACAGATTGCCATCTATGGGTTGGATATCTTGTATATGCCAAGGCATATGATGAACCTTGACGACCTTCTCCACGAGAGCACAAAGAATGCTTTTAAGTTAGCAATGCCCATTCCAATGTACCTGAAGAGTTTCTCTGGGTATCAGAATGGAATGGAAATGTTAACCAAGTTTGGTGTGAGAAGTTCTGATGAGATAACATTGGTGATGTCAAGGTCACAATGGGGTGCATACTATTCACCACTAACTAAACAATATCATAATAATATGTCAGGTAACCTACCTGATGCAGAGTTAGACCACTTAAAGGGAACCATTGACACTAGACCTAAAGAAGGTGACTTAGTGTTCTTCCCCTTTGATAACAGTGTGTTTGAGGTGAAGTATGTGATGTTTGATGAACCCTTCTTCCAGTTAGGAAGAGGTTATGTTTATGAACTACAGTGTGAGAAGTTTGAGTTCTCTGGTGAAACCATTGACACTGGTTATGACAGGGTGGATGAAACACAGAAGAGACCTGACTATTATAGGATGCAGTTTGATGTGAATGAAGGTGAGGGAACATTTACATTCAATGAAGAGGTTGATATCTATCAGTATAAGGATGTAACAACTGGTGATACTGTAGACTTCAGGTTATATAAGGACCCAGGGTTCTTACACGGTGTTCCTTCAGTAACTGCAAGGGTTTTGGACTGGAACTTACCAGAGAAGAAGTTATTAGTGTGTGACTTATCAGACCTTGACCCAGTGCAAACTGATGAGAATGAAGACCTTACAGTGAATAAGTTTGATGATGTTTATATTGTAGGTAAAGAGAGTGGAGCAAGTTGGATAACCACTAAAGCAACAATGGAAGAGATGGCATTTGATGATACAAATACTATCCAACAGGAGTTTGATTCCATCAAGATTGTGGACCCAGGAGACGAAAATCCTTTTGGTTTCGTATAAGTTCCTAAATAATGGTACATCAATAGTTCGTTATGTTAGGACAATATTATTATCACCAGATTTTCCGTAAGAGTATTATTGCCTTTGGTACCCTTTTCAATAACATTGTAGTCAAGAGAAAGGACCCAGCAAGGAAGGATCCTAAAGCGTTGGAAAGTTATAAATGTCCCATTGCCTATGGACCTTACGCTAAATTCCTGGCAATGATTGCTGCTGAACCAGTGCCAGAGAGATCCCCCTACCAGATCTCACTACCCAGAATGTCTTTTGAGATTAAGGGACTAAACTATGATGGGTCAAGGAAACTAACTCCTACTCAGTTTGCAAAGAGTGCTCCTGCACCAGGTAAGGATGCAGAAGGGAAACCTATTCAGTACTCTCAGTACTTACCAGTTCCTTATAACCTGGAAGTAGAGATGGCAATCATCTCTAAGAATCAGGATGATGGGTTACAGATTCTAGAACAGATTCTTCCTCACTTCCATCCTTCTATCAATGTATCCATTGAGGTGATTGCAGAGACACAGGAAGAGAGAGACATTGCTATTGTTCTGAATGGTGTGGGTTATACTGATGATTATGAAGGTGATTACTCACAGAGAAGGACTCTTATCTGGACATTAAACTTCACAGTGAAGACTTATCTGTTTGGTCCAGTGGATGCAGCGAAAGACATTCGTAAGATCACTCTGGATTACCGTTCAGACACTGTCAGGAGACCTGCAGAGGTTCGTTACTCAGCAGAGATACAATCCACTGCTAAACCACCTAAACCAAGGGATGAGATTGATCCTGTGAAGGATGAGTATAAGGTTGTAGAAACCTATCAGGACCTGTTTATGGACGACAATGCGTTCTTTGGGATTGACGACTAATGAAAAGTTCTGATGCACTCAATGAAACATTCAACATAGAACCTGAGGTGCAACCATCACCACTTGCAAAGACAAGAAGAGAAGTAAAAGAACTTGCTAAACTAACAGATAGTAAAGAGAAGGATGCATCTTATGTGAGAGCGAAACTTTATGAGATGACAGAGAAACTGAGTGAGGCAGCAAACGAAAGTCTGGAAGTGGCAATGGAGAGTTCCCACCCAAGAGCATTTGAGGTTACTGCTAACACAATGAAAGCGTGTGCTGAGGTAGCAGAGAAGATTACAGACTTACATAAGAAACAGAATGAACTAACAACTGCTGATGAAGTTAAACAACAGGCAGTGATTCAATCAGGTGGTACCCAACAGAACATCTTCTTCCAAGGATCAACTCAGCAGATGATGGATATGATAAAATCTGCCAAGAAAGAAGAGAATAAATAATAATAAACCATAGAGTTATGAGAACTTACGATAAGTTTATTGTAGAAGCTACAGAAGCTGACATTAAAGCTATGGGTGGTACTGATGAAACCATCGCAAAATTGAGAGCCAGAAAGGCAGCAAGAGGAGGTAAGGGATTTGGATCTAGTGGTTCTACTGGATCACATTTTCATAACAAACAAAAACCTGGTGCCTTAGCAAAAAGGACCCCAGGTGGCAGAGGAGTAGGCACTACTCAAAGTTCTTATAAGACAGGACCATTAGCAAAGAGGGCAGCAGACAAAGGTTCTGCATTGGTAGCACCTAAAAATACATCATACACAGGCGATTCACAGAAAGGAAACAATCCAGGTAGCACAAAAAAAGATGGTAACTGGGGAAGAAAGGAACCAGGTGATTGGGACAGCACTGGCACCAAGAAACAAAGAAGACAATCAGGAAATACTCCAGTGACAAGTGATAAACCTCCTCATAAGAGTAGTTTTAGAGATGGAATAAAGCAGGGACTTACAGGTGGTTTGAAAGGTGGGTCTGTAAATCAAAGGAAAGCAGCACAAAGAGCACTTGGAAGAAAGATTGGTACTGGAGTTAGAAACGCACCAGGAAAATTTGTGAAGAATGCACTTAAGAACAATGTGAGGGATGTAGATTCAAAAGAAGGTAAGGAAGGTAAGAGTGCAGGTAGAATGCAGAAGCAATACTAAATAAGTTATAAGGTAGAATAATTCGATGAGTAACATCAACCAAAGTAAAATCATTAAGAACGGACTCGACCACACCTTTGAAGAAAAGTGTAATGACATCCGCGAATCTAATGTAAAGGCAGGTCTTGGAAACCTTAAATCCCGTATCAAAGATATGGATCTTAAGGTTGAGTCTGAGGACCCTACTTCTAAACCTGAACCAAAACTAAGGTATGAGAATACCCAACTTGCTGATGTTGCTCGTAAGATTTATAGAGATAAGGTTAATCCTTTAGAGAAGAAAGATAAACCAGAACCATTTGAGACACCTGACACCCAGGCATCAAGGGCACACGTAAGAGCAATGGCAAATGCCCTTGCTGGTATGAGAAGTAATGGTGGTGATAGTGGTAAGTTGGCACCTACTGCAGGTCCTAATGGTGGAAGCACTGGAACACCTGGTCCCAGTAGTTATTATGCCCTTACTACATCAATGACTCTTGAGGAGTATGGAGACTACATCAATAAGAAGTTTGTTGGTGAGTCTACAGAAGAAGATGAAGAAGAGGAGTATGACACTGAGTTACTGACTGAGAAAGACACAGCAGTTAGTGAGTTAGAAGGAGAGATTCTGAACCTTGAGGACATCAGTTGGCAGTCCATTGATAAGGTGATGAGACGCATTGCTGATGAGCATGACATTACACCTAAGGAACTTCATAAGTCTTTTAAGTCTGAACACGATGGAATGATTCCTGATGATTGGGCTAAGGAGAATCAGGTGGCAGAGCAGGTGGGTTGGTTCCCACTGGATGAAGCATTTAGAATGCACGATAAGATTGGAAATGTTTATGAAGTTTCCTTCATCTTTAGAGGTGGCACACAGAGATTGAAGTTCTTCTGGCCTGAGGTGGGAACCCCAACCAGGAAACAGATGGAAGAAACTGTTAAGAAGTTCTGGCCTGGTGCTAGACTACTTGCTTATTATGTTTCAATGCATCCAGGTGATGATGTTAAGAACAGTATGGTTGTCATCCCTGCAATGACAGAGAACTTTGAGGTTGTTCCTACTGACCTGTGGGACTTTATGTCTGAAGAGGACACAGAAATCTATGATGAGATTGCTGCAGAAGAAGGGGAACCTGTTAGTTCTGTGTTTATGACAGAAGATGGTGATGGTTATGAGATGATTATTGAGGACCACGACACAGGTGAAGAGAAGTTAGTTACATTTGGTGAAGGCAAGAGAGGGTTGTGGGACAACATTCACGCCAAGCGTAAGAGAGGTGAGTCACCTGTTAAGAAAGGTGATAAGGACTATCCTAAGACACTGAATGTAGAAGACTACAAGTCTGATAAGAAATACAAGGCACCTAAGGTTCCTGAAAAGAAGAAACCTTATGACAAGATTGCATCCTTCTCAATGGAGAGACCTCTTACCCGTGATATGAA
>WLWG01002322.1_pt1 | contig 14715 bp, 33 predicted proteins | sample 6712871 | NCBI WGS metagenome assembly WLWG01 (sample SAMN12718693, study PRJNA515312) | sponge metagenome | isolation source: marine sponge | host: Mycale hentscheli | place: New Zealand: South Island, Marlborough, Capsize Point | collected 2003-05-01
ACAATGTATCAAACAATACACTGTCTGCTTTTTCTTTTGTAATTCTATCGTTAACTCTAACAAGGTTATCTAAACCATCTAGGTTTTCTTGTAGTGTTTGTCTGTCAATAATACCAGCTTGTAGTAATTGCAGCCCTGTAACTATCTTCTGTGGTTCATCATATCCAGCCATTGCTCCATACACTCTTCGTGTTTTATAAGAAGTAATGTCTGATGATGGATTGTATTTCTCTGAATAAAAAGTATTGTCCATATAGCCAGATAGAGATTTATTCATACCACCATACATCTTTGCATCCCACTCTAATCTTTTACCATCAATCATTTCTATAGCATCAGACATTACTGTATGATACTCTCTAATCATTAGTGACATAGATGCACCGAGTTCTTCAAGTCCTCTACCAGTAGCAAAAGCTAGTGGTGACTGTGAGTCATCAGTTGTAGGATAAGAACCACCAACACGAAGTTGTCGTTCTATTCTATCTATCTGTTGAAAAATCTGATAAGGAACATTTGATGCTGGTTTACTTACTTGTGTACCTGGAGCTAAATAGTTAACAGCAAATCTACCTTTACGATATTGTCCTGATTCTATTTCTCCTGATATGTTAGTTTCTGTAAAGACTGCATCTTCCATAGCTATTATTGACATCACATTAATCTTTGCCATAGAAGCCATAAGTCCTATGATCTGGTCATACTGTCCTTGCAATCTGTCAAAGCTAAATTTCTTAGCTATAACAAATGCAGGTCCACTATCAAGTGGGTTTGGTATGAAGTCAAGAATAGTTGCAGAAGTCATATGGAAAATATAAGTACCTTCTAGGTTGTAATACTCTGCAATCAAGTCACCTTCGTTATTACTGTTAGCCCAAGAACCATTGTAAGAATCTGTATACGCAGAAGCATACGCACTACCTACACCTTTAAAGTCTGTGTTGTACGCATCTTTAGACATAATTTTATCTGCAAACTGTGGATATGTTCTAGCTAATGCTTCTTTAGGAACTCTCCTAACAATAGCCATATCTTTAGGTTGTTGGTCTGCACCAAAATATCCAGGGTAACAGTTGTATGGATCACGAAGTTCTGCACAAGGATAAGGTGTACCATTAGCATCTTTTTTCTCTCTGATAACCCACACAGCAAAACCATAACCAGGTAGCCATCTACCAACTTGTGGCATTTGTAAATCTAGTTTTTGTACCTCATCATACGCATTAACAATCCTGCCAATCTTTTCAGCTTTCTGTCTTGCTCTATCGCTGTCTTTACCATTAGGTACATCTACCTTTAGGTTAGGAATACGACCAATCTTTTGTGACAAATGCTCTAATCCAGACATCATAAGGTTTGGTACAGGTACTTGCCAATCTTGGAAACCTTTTAGGTTATCTCCAAGTAAAGCCTGTATACCATCAGGTCCACCATTCATAATTGCACGAATACGACCTCTTGTACTGTAAGAGTTTTGATTATCAAAATGCAAATTAGTAATAGCGTGTGTTAGTTGTTCAGGTGTCATTCTATCCCCAAGGACTTTCGTTCATATCTGTTATATCCCATTCTCCAAAGCTAGGTTCATAATCTAATCCTACCTCAGCTAATCTTTCTTTTTGCATTCTTCTTATAACTTTCATTGGAAACCAAGAAGCCATAACAACATCTGATTTATTATTTCTACCAGATTGCTTACTAGCACCAGTTGAAAAATAAATTAGTTGTCTACGATATATATTACTCTTAGTTTCGCTTTCTGCACTACCATACGGCAAACTTATTAACTCTTCTCTAAACAATTCTCGCATACTTCCTACACCAAAGATAGGATCAAATTTGTTTTTTTGTGTTTGGTGTCCTTCAAGGTATATACCTGTTCTTGAACAATAATCTTTTAAATCTTTGTCTTGTCGTATAGCTCGTTGAAAACCATTCTCTTCAATAACCCAATGTGATAAATCATACTTTTCGTGCCATTTTTTTATAGTTTGTTTAGCTTGTATAACTCCACCACCTTCTTGGTTTTCTATATCTACCATATACATTTTTCCTGTGTCAGAGTTTATAGCCCACAAGAAACAGGCTTGATAACCTGTAGAAGCTGGGTCAAGTCCTGCAATCAAATGTGTTCCTGCTGGTACCTGCCCAATAACTCTGTTTACATCTCTACAAACATCAATCTCTTCTACATCAAACATTGTTATACCATCTACAAATGCTTTGTTAAGATACACCATCTCAAAGATAGCTTTACCACCTGTGGTTTCAGCTGCGTGTAATCTTGACAATAACCATTTGTAACTACGCTTACCTGCCCATAACATACAATCTTCGTGTAACTCTATATCGTTCTCTGGCAGTACACATTCTGTACTGTGTGCTTCTTCTACGATTGTGGTCATCTCTGGGTTTTCTAAAAGAAAGTTATATAAATCTTCTGGGTGCTGTCGTGAGCCAATGACTACAATAGCAGTATGTTCTTCTTTACGACTAGAGAGTGTTGTTGTCCACCATTGTCTAGTTTGTTCCCTAGCACTTGGTTGTATTGTGGTGCTATGATCCTCAATGTCATCAGCAATAATCAAGTCACAGTCACGAGAAAGTATTTTACCACCTTTACCGACTGCAACCATAGTTGGTGATTTAATACCAGTCACAGTTCTTGTAGCAGTTGTAAACTGACCAGATGTCCAAGACTTACCAGATCTACTCTTAGGTTTGAAAGTTTGCCCAGGACCACAAAAATCCTCTATAAGTTTTTCGTTATGTTCTAAGTGGTCAACAACAGCACCTACTGCATTCTTAGCAATCTCTTCGTTACCACCTACCCACATAATCCTTACATTAGGATTTCTACATATCTGCCATATAGCAAAGTGTGTTAGTAAGTCAGTCTTGCCGTGTCGTGGTGGACTAAGAATCATTTGTTCTCCACCTTCATCAATAGCATCTAGGATAGATTTAATCCATCTCTGATGAAAGTCTGCTGTTTCGTACTGTTCTCCTGTTTCTGTTTGGAAATACCTATCTCTAAAATCCTCAAACTTTTGTAGTGACTCAATAGCCTCTTGTGGAGTTTCCCAATTAGCTGCTGCTTTTAAATTAGATTTATCTATTAAGTATGCTTCGTGCATCTTAGTAACCATAGGGTTACTTATGCCTAGTAACTTAGCTACTTCTTGTTTTTGTATAAGTTTTTTTTCAACTGCTTCTGCAAATTGTTTTACATAGTCCTCATAATGCTCACCACGACTTACTGTCATTTGTGATGTGTATTGATCAGCTTTTTTTTGTTTATATTTTTTATGTCTAGCTTTTTGAGAACATTGAGTAGAACAATATTTTTTTCTATTGTCCTTAGCCATAAACTTTTTTTCGCAACCTTTGTTGCTACAGGTTTTGCGTTCAGCCATTATTTATTTTTTATTTTTAGGAAGTTTTTTTATCTTTCCATTTTCTGTTCTAGCAAACCTATGTGTCTTTGTTTCTCTACTAGGGATCAAGGTGCCACTGTATCTCTTGCCACCCCACATCCAACTTACTTTAGCCATACTTTCTCCTTACCAAGCTCTACACGACCAATATCGTGCAGTCGTTTTGTCCTTAGCTGTGCTGCATTTGTGTCTAGCACGAAACGAAGCACGAGCTTCAGGATTGTTTTTCCTAATCTTCATATTAGGGTCGCCAAACATTATTTTCTTGACTTTCCCATTTTTCATTACAAAGACTTTAGACTTCTTACGACCATAGCCAGGCTCACCCTTACGAATAGGGCTAGGTGAATTTAACTTCACTTTCATTCCTCGCCATTCAGCCATTACTTCCTCTTTTTAACTTTATTTTTTTTCATCCCTTTTTTAGGGCTGTAACCTTTTTTTGGCATTGTATCTCCTATACTATATGTTGTATGAGTGATTACATAAAAGGTAATAAATATCCTAATAGCAAACCCTCTACTACCTATAGTAGTGGAAGAGTCTGCGTTGACAAAGACTGTCAGACAGTTATTTCAAAATATAATAAATTCAAATACTGTAATAAACATAAACCTAGAACTTATCCAAGAATAAAAGGCAGGAATGCTCCAACTGACTTACAAGATCCAGTGGAGTAAAAAAAATTTTTTTATTTAAAGAAACTTGCTAAATCGTTTTCACCACAAGTAGGGCATAAGCCATCAGTAAGCTGATCTGCCCAAAAGGGATTCAAACATAGGTCGCAATCTTCTACAGGTATATCATCACTCATAAAAAAGACTATACCATACCCTAGAAGAACTAGGGGTTTTTTGGTTAATCACAAACAGGGAAGTGTTTTGATACTTTCATTATAGACCAGATCAGAAACTAAGTCAATAAACAAAACCCTGTATTGCTACAGGGCTTGTTCCGTACAGTTGTCCAAACTGTTATGAAAAATATAACAATCCACAAAAACATCCTTCTTTCACACTGTACACCAAGTACTGTTTTCTTAGATGGAAGCCTTTCTTTCTTATTATAAATAGTAGCTATCCTCATAGCTGCACCTGGTACTTCCAGGTACTTGCATATTAGCTAAGCTGTGATAGTATGACAACAACAAACAAAACATTTCTCTAGCTCTTAGGAAAGATATGTTGGATCAACACTAAAGGGAAAGTGGATTAGCTAGACCATAGTAACTAGGGTTAAAGCCTATTACTTCACATATGTAAATGTTACTTAATTGAGTTCATTCTGGTTTTTGGGAGGGAGTGACACAGGGTTAGAACCACAATAAAGAAACTACAAGTAGAATAAACAGTATGAAATGTATAGAGTGTGAAGTACACTTAAAACAGATTAGAAAAGATGTTTATTACTGCAATTCCTCTCCTACTGTATGTTCACAATCTACCAAGATCGTGCATACTTCTAAGTAAAAGTTTCCAAGGATTTACTGGTGTCTAACATCATAGATGTTGGGGTTTTATATTGATATTTGGATACATATTAGTGCTAACGCAACATAATACATATTATAGGACAAGTTTTTTTCCTTAATGTTTATAAGGTTTAATCTAAAATAACCTAGAAATAAAGCAGTATGTAAAACTATAGGATATATTTTTTTGAATAATGGGGGTACGGTGTTTTAATTGTGATAACGATAATAAGATTAACTTAATAACATTATCCTGATAACACTTCACAACAACAACCAACTAATATGATCTACTTATGATCCATTAACCAATAAAAGAAATCAAGAGAAATGCTGCATATAAAATATGTATGTAGTAACATAAAGGTTACAAACATAAAGGGAGAATAATGAAAACTACAACAAACGCTATTACAAAAGTAGCAAATAATAAAGATACTAGAATAGAATTGTATGAACATACAATGATTAATACAAATAGCCCTTATTACTTTACAGAAAAAACTAGAGAGTTTTTTAATAGTAAGGTAAAAGATATATTTGTAATAGGTAAAGACCTTAACAATGAAAATCTAAATTCTAGATATGGTAATTCTGTTTTAAAAGATAGTGATTACATAGTATTAATAGAGGAGAAAATAGCTAACCATAAATTAAAGAAAGAATATCAAATAATATTAATTAATAATAATGGTGGCTCATTCTATAAATATTCTGTAAATGATTTAGAGAGTAAAGAAGTAACGCCCCAAGCTTACACTAGCGAGAGTTATAAAGATACTAAGGAAATAGTAGAGGAAGTTATATTATTTAACTTTACTACTTCAATGTATTACAAAAGTAATTATAACTACTTTAACAACGAGCCAACACTTTAAACAGTTAGGCAACACTTTCCTTTGTTGGTGTTGCTTATAGTGTTTAAAAGTTAGACACTCAAAGGGAGGTTAAAAAAATGATTAATTATTATGATACGATATTTAATAAAAAACTTGTTGTATGTGATGATGGTTGTTCAGTAGGTAAATTTTCAGACATTGTAAAAAAACAATGTCAAAACAACTTAGAAAAAAAATGTTTGTTTTTAATACATAATGAATATTGTATTTGTAATAAAGGGAGGTTAAGAAATGTTTAGTATAGAAGGGTTAATAATAGCCATTGGGTTTATTCTAGTTATGCGAGTAGCTATTGTAGGCACATTAGAGCAGGTAAGACATTACAGAATGATTAAAGAATACAAAAGACTATTTCCTGAAGTATGGAATTAAATTAATAGCTAAGCAATAGCAACAAGATCAAGCCCCGATTATCCCCTTTTAGTCGGGGCTTTTTCTATGAATCAGTATAACTAAAGTGTAGGCACATAACGACTATGTAGCGATATTGTAGGCACATAGAAAATGTAGGTTAATAACTTGCATTATGTAACATAGTAGTTACAATGTAGGTAGGTTAATTAAAGAGAGGAAGTAATGAAACAAGATATATTAGATATGCTAAACAAATACTATGACGCATATAAAGAAGATTATATGTCTATGTTTGGGGAAGAAAGCAATAACTATTTATTTATAGATAGCGATTTAGAACTACACATAGAACAAGAAGATAAGCACCATATTTTTGTGAGTTTATTTGAATTAGGTAAAAAATATAATTGGGAAGGTTAATCAATGAGAATATGTAACGATTGTAGAAAAGAAACTAACGATCATTATGAATACAAACCAAATAGTATTTTATGGATATTATGTTGGGATTGTTTACAAAAAGATAACAACATAGCTGATCGTGAATTAAAAGAAAGTGTAGGGAAGTAATGAATCAAGTAAAACAACAAAAAGATTGTACACATAGATATGAAGTTACATTTTCAATATCTGTTATTGGTATTGGGGATACTAGAGATGAAGTAATACAGGATGCGAAAGAATATAGTCTTTGTGATTATGACTTTGGCGATTTGGAAGTAGTAAAAGTTACACAAGATACTGACTCGTGTAATGACTGTATAGAGGAAAAAGAATGAGAGAAGATTGGAGCTACGGAGAACTAGCAGAATTTGATCATCCTAAACAAGTAAAAGAGTTTGGATGGTGTGCGTGTGAAGAGCAAGAATACTTCCCATATAACAATTGTCCTAAGTTGTAAGACAGCTACATAATGACAATTCTAGACTGATACTTGCGCGCAATGCGTCACAAGTATCACCTTTCATTACTCATTAATATCAATCCCAATCCGAGTCTGTATAACGGAGATCTATTCTATTCTTCCCTCCCTCTGAGCCATTATCATTATTTGCAATCTGAGTGCAAAGCTGGTATAGTCATATGAGGAGGTATATTTATGAAACATAAATACGAGATTACAGTTAAGCAGTATCAAACCTTTGAGTTTGAAACTGAAGAACCTATTAATGAAGATGACTTTTGGTCAGATATGTATGATATCGGTAATTGTGAAGTTGACTCTCACATTGTAGAGTGGAAAGAAACATTGCCAAAACAGGAAACTATAGTGAAATCTAGTCACCCTGCAGACACAGAGGCAGACAGCTTACAGACACTTGTAAATGTCTTATGGGACTATATCAGCGAGAAAGATATCCCTGAGATAACTAAAAGACTGGAGGGAGAATAATGCCTTACTTTACAATGGATGAGTCATACAGTGAATACGCAAAGGGGAGAAGAAAGATTCTTATCAAGGCAGATTCTCGTGAAGATGCTATTGAAGGAGAATGGGAAGATTGGGACGTAATAGAAGAATATGGTCAAGATGCGGAAACAACCGAAACGTATCCACATTATGAAACACTACAGGAGGAAGAATGAGTTTTGAAGAGGAATATGCCATTAAGAAGATACGTAGCGGTGCAACAGACCGTATTGTAGACTACTTATGGAAAGATGAGAAGAAGCATTTTGAAGAGGTGACGGGATACGATGGTGATGAAGAACTCCTCATTATTAAGATACACAATGCCATTATTCACGATGATTGGTCTGAGTTTCCTGATGGAGAGGACCATATCTTCACCTATTTGACTATGGTAGGTTTTTGGGATAGACTAGAAGAACAATTAAGGAGAAAAAGCTATGGCTAATATTGAAATAACACCTGAAGAATGGAAAGACCATTACAAACCCATTATGAATCCAGTTAATGATGGTAGTAATTATGTAGATAAGAATGGTGATAAACTTTACGGATGGTTTGATGTATGGGACGAAAAGGATGCTGAGTATCTACGTAGTCTTGATAAGAACTACGTTTGGACAATGGTTAATGAAGATAACCACGATTATCTTCTTTCTGGTGTCTGGAGCGTCAACCGTATGGAATACTACGTTTGCGAAATTCCTTGGACCGGAGAAGAGGGAAACATTGTTTCTGACTTTGGCTGTTGCTGTGACTCAGACCTTCCCGAATGCTGTGAAGACTGCTGTAAGAAGACTCACGAACACATTAGAGACTACGAGTGGGTCTGGACAGATGAAGGAGCAAAGGAACATATGAAATGTTGCCCTGAGCTTCGAGAGCTTGCTAAAACTTATAAGAACGTTAAGGAAGGTGAATAATGAGTACATTAGAATTAAATGACGATCAGATTTGGGTTTGCAATGACTGCGGAGGAGAAGATGTATATGAGGCAGTCTGGATGGAGATTAATGGCACTAAAGGTGGCGAACCTGTAGGTGATGGTCAGAGCTGGTGCGGAGACTGCGATAATTCGCATCCATTCTGTATCGTAATAACGAAGAAAGAATTTAAAGAGAGAGAAAAAGAAGAAAAAGCTTTACCATAATGTACCTCCATTATGAAAAAACAAATCCCCGGTTATTAACTGGGGATTTTGTTATACAAGTGCTATGCAACGATCATTATTACATTTTCAATCCGATCCCATTATGCGTCCACATTATGCGGGAAATTTATTGCCGATTTCTGCAGCGTGAAGCTGCCATTCATTCTTATGGAGACGAGCAAAGAAGGACCATCCCTTCTTCATAATGCCGCTGTAGATGCTTTTTGCTTCCAGCATCACCTGAGACTCCACCTTCTTCAGGTCCACAGCCTCTAAAGCAGCCTTAACTCCGCGTCTTTTGTTGATCATCTTCACCAATTCAGGTTCCTTGGCATCATATGCCAGCCTAAATGCCACTGTCTTCACCATACCGGGAGCATATGCAGCATAAATTAGATCGTTCTTACCCTTCTTCTTAGATGTCTTCTCCCTCTGCAGCACATTTTTGACGTGAGTTTGACTCATACGTCCATACTCAGTCATATCAAAGGCTGTCCACATAATCGAAGGCATTCCTTCACAGATTCCGTAGTACTTATTAGCATCTATATCTGCTTTGATGTCGTTATATAGATACTTAACGGGATCTTGGGCAAGGGAGCCCAGTTTCTTCTTGATTCTCCTGCTTATACCATACCTTGTCGCAGGTATGTAAAGCGTAGGTATTTGAACCATTACCCTCCTTAATTTAATTGTTACACAATTATATCAAAAGATCTCTTGCTTGTCAAACTGTCCGTTATGTGGCTACTTAACCGTTATTGCTTTGCAGCTATGCAAGTGTTATACCATTATGTGTATGTTTAATGCGATTTTTAATCCGAGTTTTAATCCGAAAATCGATCCGAGTTTTACTCTTGCTTACCTAATACATCTTTAAGCTTGTTTAAGTAAGATTCTCTCTTTTCCATCTCAAGTTGGTCAATTCTCTCAAACACTCTATCTATTGAATTATTAAGTCTTTTTAAATCTCTATCTATTCTTCGTTCTAAATCACTATTAGAAAGACTAGCAAATTGTTTAAAAATATCTTCCATTGAATCATTTGAATTATTAAAAGGATTCTTCCAATATCCATTCTCTGCTGACCTATCTTCTTTAGTAATTAATTCATCTAAAGATTTTTGTACTTCACATACTTGAAAGTATTCCATTTCATCACTGCTTATACATCCACAGCCACAACTAATCATTATTCCATTAGCGTCAATTCTCAATGTTATGTTTCCACTAACATTCTTTAGTTCCATATGTATATGGTCAAATGCGTCTGTGTTAGGCGACTTGGCTTCAAGAAATTCATATCCTTCTATAAAATCTAAGCTATCTACCCAATTGTAAATTAACTTATAATAATCATCATCTCTACTAAGTTTCATTATCCTCCAAATTGTTTATGTCTTTTGATTCCCCTTTTCGAGGATCTTCGTGTACTTGTCTTATAATTTTCCCGTATTCCCTTAAATTGCCCCACTTGTCCTTATAAAAACCCGCAGGTTCGGGTACTTTGTTTGTGTGTGTGAAGCAATACTCTTCGGGATTGTATTTAGATAAAGGTGTTATGCAATCATCAGCTAGGCATATCTTTTTCCCTGTCATCGCTACTAAGTATACCATTATGTATACTCATATCGAGTTTTTCAGAGACATTAATTAAAGATTGTGCAATGCTGATTAAGGCAATATCTTTAGCTAATCTATTACAATCCTCTACTTTAGTATTCCTATGAGCTCTTTCAAATTGATCTTGTAAGTCCAATAAGTGTTCGCTCATTAGAATATTTAAGGGTGTTAGGTTATTCATCACTTTCCGGCAACAATTCTTTATCGAGTTGTTGATCTAAGAAGTATTCTGATTTACCTTCGTGTCTTGCCCATAAATGCAAACCACAACCGATAGCCATAGCACATCTTTTAACTGCGTCTGATACTGCGTCTTTCATTCTTGCACCTTCAGTCTTCCAATTGAAAGGCTGTTCAACATCTCCTACTTCTTGTACGGAAACATCTCTACCTGCAATATTAAATGTCATTTCTAAAACAACACCTGTAGTAACAGTTTTAGTTTTACCTTGTTTGTCTGTCATCTCTTCTTTGAATACCTGTACGACTCTTTGCTCGAAAGGTCCAAGTACACTTAGTAATCTTTGTCTGATAACAGAGTGTTGTATGTACTCACCAAATCCTGTAGGATTTTTGTGAATGTATTTTTGAGGGAATGGTTTAGCTAACTCGTGTAGTATTACCTTCTCCTCATAACTAGCAACGGATTCTTCTTCCATTTCTTTCTCCTTTAATTTAATAGCATCAGTATAGCTGATGTTGGCACGGTCTGCAACTCGTCTAAACATAAACAAGTCTGCCCACGTTACCTCAAGCTTATCTGACATCTTTTTCCTGTAGATCGTCCATCTCTTTCATATACTTAGGTGTCTTTGGATTATTGACATCTAAGATAGTAAGAGTTTCTGTTAACTCTTCATAGAATAGAGAGTCCCAAATTACTTTAGGATTATCTCCACGTTTTTTAGCTACTGCTTCTATACCACCTTTTCTAAAGCTAGGTCTAACAGCTTCTCTATAATCAGAGCCTAAATAGTCTAATACTTTGTCTGAATCAAGTGCTTTCCATTGTCTACCGTGTTTACCAATGAGTATCTTCTCACCAACACGAACAACTTTGCCACCATATCTTTCTAGTAGTTCATCCTTAATATCTTTTATTGCTTCATTGCAAGCCCTCTTAATAGATTCGACTTGATGAAGTAAATGCATAACATCGTGAGTATCTTTAGGCAACATATCTCTGTGCTTAATAATCTCATTCTTGTTTTCAGGATCATCTCTGTCCTGTTTAAAGACTTCTACAATTTCAAAAGCCTCTTCTTGCATTTATAACTCCATATCTTCAATATTAAGTTCTTGATTTGAACTGTCCCACTCTAAATCAGAAACTGTTACATTGGATAAACTATCTTCTATTTCACTAGCATAGACTTGATTAGCTACTGCTTGTTGATCGATATTTTTATTCCTACCTGTAGCATTAGCCCAAGCTAAAACATCTCCTGTTTTCCAAAAGGGTGTTCTACCTTTATTTAAATGTCCTGCTGGATTAGGTAATCTTTTTCTTTGTCTCCAGCTACTTACTGTTGCTGGTTCAACACTTAGTAGTAGTGCAATTTCGTACACACCTACTGGTTGTTCATCTTGACTGTATGTCATTTTGCTCCTCTAATTATGGAAAAAGGTGCAGTATACAAGTGTCCCGCCTGCTTATTTGCACCTTATTCCTCCGTACTTACAAAGCAATCTATGTATCTCAGTACATAATTAATTGCCCATTTAGTATACACATATCGTTGATATATGCAAATTTATTATTTTGGTTATTTTTTCCTTGTATATCTGAAGCTTATGGTATAATAAATGGTATGAAAAACTATATCAATGAAGGTATGGAGCCAGAGGTTAGAGAAATTGATGATTATGTCATTTCTGTTTCCTTTGACAAGAACTGGTTATGCTATGAAGCACAGATTCTAGATAAAGCTAATAAAGTAATCTATAATGAATCTGGTAATTCAAAGGAACTAGCTTTTGAAAACTCTATGCGTTTGATAAAAGTTCTAGCAGTAGAATAACTTAAATCAATTAAATAAGTTAATAGAGGCGTTGGGAAACTTTACGCTTTTTTAGGAGGCAAAAAGAATATGATTGCAGAATGTATTATTTTTATAGCTTCGTTCAGCACACCAGATGGTTTGATGGATAAGCAATGGGTTGAAGATTACAAATCTTGTAACGAATTAATACTTGCACAAGATCATCTTGATGTATTAATACAACATTTTGATAAAGAGAATTTAGACACTGCATATAAAATTATGTGGTGTGAGTCACGGGGAGAGGAAGATGCCTTACGGACAAAAGAAGGCAACTATGATTCCGGTTTATTTCAGTTTATAAAATCGACTTGGAATTGGGTGGCTGACAAGAACAATCTACCTAGGTGGAATGAGTGGGTTATCCTTCGTCACGGGCAACCGTACGAAGGTCCCACTTCCAAAAGTAGTTATGGATTTGAACAAACACAAGTACAATTTACACCTTATTACAATATTCTGATGGCAAACTTGCTAGCAGAAGAAACTTATAGTAGTGTTAGGTGGACTGATTGGAACTCTAGCAAATGGTGTTGGGGAACTGATGAGTCGTTTAAAGAAAATGTAAGGAGGGATTTTATATGGTGGCAAAAATCTTCAAGAAGATAAACGATTTACTAGACCTGTTTATTGACAGACAAATGTATTCTCTTGAACTATGGAAGTGGGAAAGAGAAAAACGTAAAGAAGGTTTTCCTAAAGAATGGTTTGAAGGAGAAGAAGAATGACAGTATCACATTTACAAAATGAAATTGAAAGAATTATTTTAGATTATAATTTAGAAGCTGAAGTAACAATTATTGTTGAAAATAAAGATGAGAATATGAGGATATTAAAAATTGGAAAAAGATAAATACGAATTTTGGTATGACGAAAAAGGTCGTGTAGTTGGTAAACAACTAATTTGTGAAGACTATGGATATGATGATTTAGATGACGAGTTATAGACCTTTACCGGATAACTTAACAATAAGAAAGTCTAAGATCGAAGGTCTTGGACTTTTTGCTTATCGTAAGATACCTCACGATAAAGTTCTTGGTATGACGCACTACAAAAAAACTTTAGAGAATGAAGGAGAAGCTAATTTAATTAGAACTCCATTAGGTGGCTTTATAAACCATAGTGAAGTCCCTAACTGTGAGTTGATAGATATGGGTAGACACTATGTAATAAGAACAATTAAACACATTAAAAGAGGCGAAGAACTAACGGTCAGATATCGTTGGTACAATCCCACAAAAGGAGAAGAAGAATGAAAAAATACAGAGTTGATTTCAAAGGAAACAGAACATATTTTGCTAGAAATTATCTTGAAGCAAGAAAGGCAGCAGACAGAGATTTGACAATCTTTCCTGCACAGGTTAGAATGGCAGTACAATCAATTACTGAGGAGGAGTAATGTATGGACAAGAAAAAACAGCTTATAACTATGACTACATTGTTATTATTCGTGATAGGGATACTGACGAAATTGTGGACAAGTGGCAAGCGTCTATGGAAGTAATGAGTAGTAAGGCTAATCCTTATGAAGACTTTTGGAAAGAAGCCACAAATATGAGAAAGAAATATGTTAAGAACAATTCAAACCACAGCTACTATATTGAAGCATTAGATGGTACAGAGGAAGAATAATGGACGATGACATATCTTATTTATTTGATTTAGCTGAAACTAAAAACAAATTGATAAGAGAATTTAATTCTATTGAAATAGAGGAGGAATAATGAAGTATGAATTTTTAGACGATGAGAATAAGAAAAAAATTGTTGATACACAATTAGCAGAACTTGAAGCAACACACTTTAGTTTGATGATGGCACAACCATCACAACTAACTGATCCACAGCAATACACAGCTTGGAATCAGCAAAGAGGTGTTATAGAACAAACTCTTATTAACCTACGAGGTAAGAGAAACGAAATGTTTGACCCAACTGAAACTAGAACTCCGGGTGATGGAGAGTATTGGGATATTAAGACAGGTAAGGTGCTTAAAATTGAAGAAGAATAAAACTTGTCGTAAGGGATTTCACAATTGGATAGAAGTTGATGCTGATGATATGTATACATTTACAGTTTGTAGAACTTGTAGAACTGATTGGGACTTTGATAACTTAGCTTGGTGGGAAAAAGTAAAATGGGAAATAGAAGATATTATTGCACACAGACAAGCACGAAAGATTTTTCAAATCGGAGGGAAACCTTTTTAAATGTTATTTAAAATTGCTTTATATACAATTTGTAGTTTTGGTTTTATATTTGTTATGTGTTTGTCATAAATGTTTGGTTTAATTGTTACGCTTCTTGGTGGATCAATGATGCCACAG
>WLWG01002325.1_pt1 | contig 14700 bp, 9 predicted proteins | sample 6712871 | NCBI WGS metagenome assembly WLWG01 (sample SAMN12718693, study PRJNA515312) | sponge metagenome | isolation source: marine sponge | host: Mycale hentscheli | place: New Zealand: South Island, Marlborough, Capsize Point | collected 2003-05-01
TCAATCAGTTGCACAAACAATCCAAGTCGGTATGGGATCAGTGGTTGGTAGAACAGTGGCAACAGTCGATGATGGTTTGGCAAGCTCTGATTGAGTCGTTGCAGCAAGCACAGCAATGGCAAGCAGCGTACGCGCAACTTTTGCAGCCAGTGATTGACTTTGTCAGACAATGGCGTGCTCATCCGCAGCCTGGTGAATTTGCTTTGCAGACTTTGCGACAATGGCAGAGCAATGCGCAACCTTTGCCTTGGCAACAAGCACGGCAACAATTGATGACATTGACGCAATCGGTTGCTAAGACAGATGCACAATCGATTTTGTATGCCGTATTGGCTAAACCCATCGATCAGGTGCAACAGTGGGTGATGCAACACGTGCAACAATTTATCGACCGTCGATGGCAGGTCGATGTGGTGAATGTTTATCAACAAACGATGGCCAATCGATTTCCTTTTTCGGCAGCCACCTTGGGGCAGGCATCAGAGATATCTTTGAAACAATTGACTCAGTTTTTGCAACCGGAGGCGGGGCTTGTCTGGCAATTTTATCAACAATACTATCTGCCTATTCAATCGCTGCTACCGGTGAGTTCACAGTGGCGTTTGTTGATGCACCAATTGAAGCAAATCCGAGAGCTGTTTTTTAGCACTCAAACATCCAGACCACACTTGAATTTGGAAATCTTACCGACTCCTCATCCACAGTTACAAGAATTACGCTGGGTGCATGGTCAGCAACAAGGGCGCTATCAAAATGAACCACAACAATGGCAAACGTTGCGCTGGCCACCGCAAGGCACGCCGAGGCTGACATTGATGAGTGGTCGGTTGCTTAATGAACATTGGGTGCACAGCCCAACTTTTGAAGGGGTGTGGGGGTTGTTTCGATGGTTGTCTACCGCGACAATCACATCGGTTGATGAGCAAACTTTGCAAGTGCGTTGGAAATTGGTATCGACGAGTCTGTCGCCACTTACGGTCACCTTATTTTTACGTGCAGCCAATCAGACGCAAGCGATCGTGACACTGTTGACCACGCCTTGGCAATTTCCAACCGGGCTTTTTAATGAATCGCTGCGATGACTATCCATGTTAAATACGCACCGTAGCAAGTTAGGAGTAAAGCGCCTTCCCAACGATTGATACATCCTGGACCACGAAAACCATAGGCCACTAAAAATAAAACAATGGTCAATCCAAACATGATGGGCATGTCACGTGATAACACACTGCTGGCTAATGGGACCGATTGTAATAACCCTGGAATGGCAAGCACCGCCAATAAATTAAACATGTTAGAGCCTAGGATATTGCCAATGGCCAAATCATGTTCGCCTTTCAGACTGCCTATCAGTGAAGCAGCCATTTCTGGTAAGCTGGTGCCAATGGCGACGATGGTGAGCCCAATTACCACATCACTGACCCCCAGTTGACTGGCGATGTTGACTGCACTAAAGACCAAAATATGAGAGCTGATCGGCAGTAATATCAATCCCAAGATGAAAAAAGCAATCGCGGATTTAATTGGTAAAGTATGCTGCAATTCTCGTTCAAATTCTTGACGCAGAGGATCTTGTGGGGTGACTTTACGAGTGGCTAACCAAACCAGCCAAATGAAAAATCCAATCAAACAGATTAATAAAATGATTCCATCGATTGGATCCAAAGAACCATCCAATAGCAATCCCCAGGTAATGAGCATGATTAAAAATAAAATGGGATATTCGCGTCGCAAAGTAGTGGAGTGTACTTGCATGGGTCGGCATAATGCGGCCACACCTAACACCAAGCCAATGTTGGCAATGTTGGAGCCCAATGCATTACCAATGGCCAATCCAGGGTTTCCTTGTGTCACTGACATAATAGAAATAAAAATTTCGGGGGCGGAGGTGCCCAATGCAACAATGGTCAATCCAATGATCAGAGGGGCTATGCGAAAGTGATGGGCCATGCCGACTGCTCCGGCGATAAATCGCTCCGCGCTCCATGCCAGTAGCACAATTCCCACGATCAGTAGAGCAATATAAATAAGCATGAATTATTTTGTCCACGACAATCAATCTAGCGACGATAACGTAAATGATTTGGCTTTGCCATAGATTTGCTATGAGGAAGTGAATACTCCGGATAGGGTGATCTAAATTCTTTGCCAGAATCGACAAAAGTCGGCTTTGAGTGGAATGGCTATCGACAAGAAGGGCTCTTTTTTTGCGGCTGCCAACTTGCCTACGATCTAAACGGATGTGTTGTTTTTTTTGCCTTAATAAACATCTAAGTTTATTTTTGAGGATTTTAAGATTAGGGCGTGAAAAAACAACACCTCTGCTGTTTGGCGTGTTGTAAATATTCCTGATCTATAGCAAATAATGCCTTAATCAACACCACTTCTTCCGTGATTCTTCATCCAAAATATGATATAAATCGCTGCCTACAGCAGTACAGAGTTTTGGAGCAAAATCATGACCATTCGTGTTGGAATTAATGGCTACGGGCGGATTGGCCGCAATGTGTTGCGTGCTTTGTATGAAGAACACCATGCACATGACTTGGCGATTGTCGCTATTAACAATCGTGCCAACAGTGAAACAAATCTTCATTTAACCAAATACGATACCACCTTTGGTCGGTTCAAAGCGCAGGTGATGACGCAAGGCAATGATTTGATTGTCGATGGAGATCGCATTCGCATGTTTTGCGCGCACGACCCAGCGGATATTCCATGGCACGAAGCGCAAGTGGATGTGGTGTTGGAATGTACCGGTAAGTTTACTTCCAGAGAGTCCACCCAGGTGCATTTGGAAAATGGTGCCAAAAAAGTCATCATTTCTGCACCAGGTAAAGGGGTGGATGCCACAGTGGTGTATGGTGTGAATCATCATTTGTTACGCGCCGAACATCAAATTATTTCAAATGCTTCGTGTACGACCAATTGTTTGGCGCCCATTGTCAAACCATTGCACGATGCATTGGGTATTGTCAGTGGTTTTATGAGTACGGTGCACGCGGTTACCAATGATCAAGTGTTGATTGATCGCAGTCACAAAGATTTGCGCCGTGCGCGTTCAGCGACGCAATCGATCATTCCTACCAAAACCGGTGCGGCTGCCGCAGTTGGTTTGGTGTTGCCAGAGTTGGCGGGGAAATTGGATGGGGTGGCTATGCGAGTGCCGACCATCAATGTTTCAGCGGTGGATTTGACATTCAAAGCCAGTCGGGCAACCACGGTAGAAGAAGTGGATCAATTATTGCGCGATGCGGCGCAAGGTGAATTGGCTGGGGTGTTGGCGGTTAATGATGAACCGTTGGTATCTTGTGATTTCAATCATCATCCTGCTTCTGCTATTTACGATGCCACACAAACTCGGGTGATGGGTGATTTGGTTAAAGTGGTGGCGTGGTACGACAATGAATGGGGTTTTTCCAATCGTATGTTGGATGTCGCCGTTGCCTTGATGCAGGCGAAATAATGGATATGGATACCTTGGATTTGCAATCGGTGCGACAGTTGAATGATGTTGATTTGAACGGTAAAACCGTGTTGATTCGTGTCGATTTTAATGTGCCGATGCACGATGGACGTGTGACCAATGCCTCGCGGATTGAAGCCAGTTTGCCAACGATCCGCCAGGTTTTGGCCGCCAATGCGGCGGTGATTTTATTATCCCATCGTGGACGGCCTACCGAGGGTACAAAGACCGATGCTTTGTCATTAGCACCGATCGCGCCGGTATTACAAACGTATTTGCAACGCCCGGTGCAATTTATCAACGATTGGCGCGCTGGGGTGACATTGCAACCAGGCGAGGTGGCGTTGTTGGAAAATTGCCGTTTCAATCGTGGTGAGAAAGCCAATGATCCACAATTGGCGCAGCAGTTAGCCGCATTGGCCGATGTGTTTGTGATGGATGCGTTTGGTGTGATTCATCGTCAACAAGCTTCCACTTATGGCATTGCTCAATGTGCTCCGGTGGCTTGTGCCGGACCTTTGTTGTGCTTGGAATTGGCGTCTTTGACCAAAGCGTTGGATCATCCGCAACCGCCGATGTTGGCTATTGTCGGCGGAGCAAAAGTTTCTACTAAATTGACCTTATTGACTCGATTGTTGGATCGGGTGGATCAATTGATCGTCGGTGGTGGGATTGCCAATACTTTCATCGCAGCGCAAGGGTATTCAATTGGCAAGTCGTTGTATGAAGCTGATTTGGTTGATGAAGCGCGCAGGTTGCTTGAACGAGCCAAACAATCTGGTAAAGACTTTCCTTTGCCTACCGATGTGGTGGTGGCTGAACAGTTTGACGCGCAGGCCAGACCAATGATTAAACCGGTGGATCAAGTGACGGCACAAGAAATGATTTTGGACATCGGTCCGCAAACGGCGCAACGATTGAGTCAATATCTTCATCAAGCCAAAACCATTGTGTGGAATGGTCCGGTTGGTGTGTTTGAATGGCCGGCGTTTGCCAATGGCACGCAAGTGTTGGCACAAGCAATTGCTGACAGTGATGCATTTTCATTGGCCGGCGGTGGCGATACCATTGCCGCCATCGATCAATTTGGCGTGCGTGAACAGATTTCTTATATTTCCACCGGCGGGGGTGCGTTTTTAACCTTGTTAGAAGGTCATATCCCGCCGACGGTCAAAGTACTGTATAAGTGTGCGGATGTTGTTTAGGGACTGGGGGGAGGCTGTTGACTTATTTCAATTGTAACTTCCCGTTTGTTGGCTAAAGTAGAAAAAATTTTTCTGGTGGTGCTTCCGGTCAATGGCGTGTGGACGACTTCATTGATACTGTTTAATAGCGGCTGTGGTGAACGCGAACGAAATAGCCAATTAAAAATAGCCAATGACATCAGTATCGATCGAAGTTTGTCATAAATTGGATTGCGTCGTTGAGAAATGGCATCAAATTTTGGGTTGCGCGCAGAGGTTAATTGCTTAATGGCGGCTGAGTCCGTTGCGTGTGCCAATTCAGCAATCATATAGAGGGTTAAACTTCTTTTTGTATCGTGCAAGCCAGCGATTTTTGTGGCTGCTTCTTTCGCGGTTGTGGTATCAGTGATGCCGAAATGTTGTTCAAGGAGTGTTGCGAGAGTTGATAAATCTTGCGGATTTTCTTTTTTGTATCCTTCAATAGCACATTCCAGACGCATGTAAGTGGCGATAGGATTTGATAAGTGCTGCCAATCACCAGTCTTTTTTTCAGCCTGAGCTTGGGTGTAATTATCTTCTAAGGAGGTAGAGCATGTTTCAACTTTTGCTTCTTTCGCGTCGGGGTCTTCTATTTTCTTTTCGGAGGGTTGTTTATGGATGCGTGCCAAGGTCCATTCAATAACCAATTGTGGGGTAAATAAATTATGCATGGGTAGTGTTTGCAATGTCAGTTGATGGAGATCTTCGACAAATTTAATAGGGCCATTAGCGAGAGCGGTTCTTACTGGATCCATAAATTGTTCTAAATTATTCACACGATGGAATAAAAAAATAAGTGAACGCAATTCTGATTTTGATCCATTATTGGGAATGGTTCGTGTCTTGGTGAGATCACGCCACGAATTGACAGCAAATTGATTAATTGCCGAGTCAATAAAATATATTCCTTGTTCTCCCCGATAAATAAGAGGTTTTCTTTCCTGATTTTGGGAAATGTTTACGAGAGTGAAAGCGAAGAGTTGAAGGAGAGGATAGCTAGTAAGTTTGCGAAATCTGTCAAGAAAGTTATGATCAAATTCTTTGTTTACTAAATTTTTTATGCCGTCTTCTATGGTGCGGGATGTTTCTTCGGTCACGTCCTCTTTGTTTGCTGAATTTTTTATGTCATCTTCTATGGTGTGGGATGTTTTTTCGGTCACGTCCTCTTTTTTTATTAGTTGGCGTGTCAGACGTTCTAACATTCGGTTACGTGCTATTTTTTCTAATTTGTGAATATGAGATACCAACTTTTCAAAAGCTTGAAATTGATTGAGATCTAAAAGAGCGGCAACAAAAGGGGCTAACAACTTAGGATCTTTTTGCAGTACAGTCGTCGTTAGATGTTTCACTTCCTCATCAAAATCATCTGCATCTAGTAGTAACTCAGTTAACAAAAATTTTTCTTGAGGAAATGGTAATCGTTTTGACATCAGTTACGACCTATTGACTTAATTTAAATTGAGATTGGCTAAAATTCTACCAAATTTGTACTCAGAAAGATAGACAACATGTATGACAAAATGTTCGCTCAGCGAGGCTCGACTTGTAACAGATGAATGCCTTTGATGGTTGGGCTGGTCAAATGATTTTGCAAATACTCGGTGAGTGGAATGTCCAGTACCTGTCCGTCGGTAGAAGCGTGACGATACATGAGTCCCTCGTCAGTGCGGATGGCAAAACCAGTGTGCGAGACATTTAAATGGGTGCCAATTTTATCTTGTAATGGCCAGTTGGGACGGACGATATTTACAATCGCGCCACTGGGAATTTGATCAAAAATGGCAAAATCCGGTTGTCCTTGCTTATCAAACAAAGCGGTAAACGGTACATACAATAAAGCGGAACGATGTTGTTGTACCTGTTGTGCCAAGTTGTGTAAATCGATGAGTAAGGTTTGTGTTTGTTTGGATGATAACGGGGTTTGTAATTTTAATGCATCCGCGGTGAAGTGTTGATACCAAGCGGGTTTATTGATCGTTGCCACCGCCACTTCGGCAACCGGCGAACCTTGGTGATCAACAATGCGATCGGTGATGTCACGCACATAACCTTTGACGGTATTATTGGGGATCCAATCCACCGACATGAAATGATTACGATTCAGAAAACTGGGTTGTCCTTGCGCATAGCGTAAATCCAAAATGTGTTGGCGAAATTCAGGTAAGTTGTCAGCGTGCGCCAATGCCAACACGGTTTCCACATAGGTTAAACAATCGAATTCATCGGTGCGGTATAGCGGTTGTTGATCAAAGCGACCGTTGCTGCCTTCTCCCAGTGCTCCCAAGGCAAATGGTTTGCCTAACAGTGAAGCACTTAACAGTGGAATGCGAGTGTCAATAGTCGTGGAAATGGGCGTCGGTAAAGTTTGATAAATATCGACAATGTCTTGGTCGTATTGCTTGGTGTCATAGGCAACCGGTTCATCAGCGGCGCAGCCTATCAAGAGCGAAGTGAATAACGCTAACAATCCTGCTCGTAGGCGATTTTGGATCAAATCATTGAATAAATGTTGGCCGATGAATGGGATGGATGAAAAAAAAGGAAACATGATCAGTACCGATAGTTTGGTTGGCTTTTAAAACAGAATTGCCTATTATGCGGGAAATAAAATGCGGCGCAATAGGATAGACGGTAAATGTTAAATTTTGTTTGGTTAGCAATGATGCTGGCGGCGGTGGTGTGTGCCGTGATAACTGGGCGTGTTGACGCGGTGGTCAGTGCGGTGACCGATTATGCTAAATTGGCTTTTGAAGTGGCGTTGGGATTGACCGGCATTATGGTGTTTTGGTTGGGACTGATGAAAATCGCACAACAAGCTGGATTGATCACATTGTTGGCGCGCGCGATGCAGCCGATATTGAAACGTTTATTTCCGGAGGTTCCGGTGGATCATCCCGCCATGGGGGCGATGATGTTAAATATTTCCGCCAACATGTTGGGATTGGGCAATGCTGCCACGCCGTTTGGGTTGAAAGCCATGACTCAATTGCAACGGTTGAATCAACATCCTCGGGTGGCTAGCAATGCCATGTGTATGTTTTTAGCCATTAATACATCCAGTGTGCAATTGATTCCTACCACTGCCATTGCCTATTTGGCTGCGGCAGGGGCAGCGCATCCGGCCAGCATTGTGATGACAGCGTTGTTGGCGACTTTGTGTTCGACGATTGCGGCGATCGTGGCAGCCAAAGGGTTTGCTCGATTGCCCCGTTATCGAATAATCAAGGAGGATGAATGATGATTAATGGTGCGATATTAAATGGACTGTCTAATTGGATCTTTTTAGCCATGGTGGTGGGCGTGCCATTGTATGCGCAGTACCGTAAGGTCAAAGTGTATGAAACATTTGTTGGCGGTGCCAAAGAGGGCATTGCGGTGATGATTCGTATCATTCCCCATTTGGTGGCGATGTTGGTGGCGATTGGAATGTTGCGCGCTTCGGGAGCGTTTGAATTGTTGGGGGCGGCCTTGGCGCCGATCTTAAGTTATGTGGGAATGCCACCCGAAGTGTTGCCTTTGGCATTGATTCGTCCATTTTCTGGCAGTGCGGCTAATGGCATGTTGGCAGAATTGTCGCAACTTTATGGAGGTGATTCATTCATTGCCAAATTGGCGGCCACCATTATGGGAGGAACGGAAACCACGTTTTATGTGGTAGCTATTTATTTTGGGGTGGTTGCTATTTCACGGACTCGTTATGCCATCCCGGTGGGTTTGATTGCCGATGCTGTGGGTGTCATCGCTGCACTGGTGATTTGTCGATGGGTATTTTTATAATGTAATTGCTTGATCTCCTGTCCCTGGTGACCACAGTTTTTAATGCTTGATGAAAAGCCAGAGTTGCATGGCGATTGTTTTGTACGATCCCTAACGCCATTGTAAGCGGTGAATTTTATCTATCGACTGGTAAGCCTTTTGCGGCGGGTTTCATGAAAAAATCTCGTGTGCTCCGGCATGGTTAAAATGCCAGTTAAAACGTCATTGCCGATGGTCAATAGTGTTCGCAGCTTGAAGTGGAATGGGTATATATTTTTACGAGGTGGCGTTGGTGTGCATGGTTTCATACTGTTCCAATTGCGCCAGTGCCGGAATGGCTTGGGCAAAAAATCGGTCGCGTTCTTCGTTGGCAATGGGATCAGCGTTGGGTAGTTTAACGGTGACTGGATTGACTGTTTTACCATTGACGTGAAATTCGTAATGCAAATGGGGACCATTGGCCAATCCAGTTTGACCGACGTAGCCAATCACTTGGCCTTGTTTGACGCGAGACCCGACATGTAACCCTTTTGCAAAACGTAACATGTGTGCGTATAGGGTTTTATAAGTATTGTTATGTCGGATTACGATCATATTGCCATAGCCGCCATGCCCGCCTCTTTTTTCAATTACGCCGTCGCCAGCGGCTTTGATCGGTGTGCCTAAGGCGGCGGCTAAATCAACGCCTAAATGCGGACGAATCACTTTGAGGATTGGGTGAAGACGTTTGGGATTGTAAGCCGAACTGATGTGACTGTGTTTGACTGGATAGCGTAAAAATGCTTTGCGTAAACTGTTGCCTTCTATAGAAAAGTAATCGACTTGTCCTTGCGCATCAATATGGCGAATGGCGGTATGAGTATTGCTACGGTTGATAAATTTAGCTGCGATGATGTTGCCACTGTCAATGACTTCGCCGTCGATGTGATGCTCTTCAAACAGGACTGTGAATTGATCGCCGCTGCGTAACTCTTTGGCAAAATCAATGTTCCAAGCGAATAAGTCGCCAAGTTGATGAATGATTTTGTTGGGGAGCTGGGCTTTTTTAGCGGCTAAATACAAAGAATGGTGGATGGTGGCGGTGACATAACGTTGCTGAATTTCAATGGGTTTTTCGATCAGTTCGGCGGTGAATTCATGATTGATATAACGAATGATTAAGGTTTGGCTTGAATTGAGAGAGTAATGCAATTGTTTTAATTGTTGAGCATCGTTGATCAATAATTGAATTTCTTGTTTGGGTTTAATTTGGATCAGTGGTTTTACGACGTCGCCTAAATCTAAAATGCGTTGCAAGGTCAATGGATCCAAGCGATGTGCTTTAAAAATTTTGGCTAGACTATCGCCGCGTTTAACGGTGACCATAATGGATTGATCGTTTGACTGTGGTGTGGGTGCTGTGATTTTTTTGGATGCGGCGGGGATGGTGCGTTTGGATTGAGGTGCTGACGCATCGTTGGCAACTGACAATTCAACCAAGTGAGATGATTCTTCAGAGGCTGGAGTTTTAAAAGTAAGCCATCCCAATACAATCACACCACAGGCTAAAAACCCATAAGTTGTAGGTTTCATCCATTTGCGCGATTGATTGGCTTGCGATGCTTCGAAAGTGAAATATTTGTAATCCATTGCTGCTAAATTACGTTATTATTGGCGACGAAACGCATAACGATAGCGGTTAAGCTGGGTTAGGTCAATTAAAATTAGGGGAGTTATATGACGGTAGAAAATGAAGCGCTTGTGTCATTAATGCGTGGTGCGCATGAAGTGCTCTTGGTCGAAGAGTTACAGCAGCGATTGGATGGGCCTCGTCCTTTGCGGGTGAAGGCTGGTTTTGATCCTACCGCGCCAGATTTGCATTTAGGGCATACGGTCTTGATCAATAAATTGCGTCAATTTCAAGAGTTGGGGCATGAGGTTATTTTTTTAATCGGTGACTTTACTGGCAGAATTGGTGATCCTACTGGCAAAAGTGTCGCGCGCCAACCGTTGACCTGTGAACAAGTTGCCACCAATGCGAAAACCTATACGGATCAATTTTTTCGAATATTGGATGCCCAGCGTACGACGGTTGCATTTAATTCAACATGGCTGAATGAATTTAACGCGACGGATTTAATTCAATTAGCGGCAACCCACACCGTAGCGCGAATGCTAGAGCGAGATGATTTTCATAAACGATATCAGTCTGGGCAACCTATAGCCATCCATGAATTTCTTTACCCATTGCTTCAAGGATACGATTCGGTGGCATTACAAGCAGATGTGGAATTGGGTGGCACCGATCAGAAATTTAATTTATTAATGGGGCGTGAACTGCAAAAACAATTTGATCAACCGCCACAAGTGGTCATGACCATGCCCATCATTGAAGGGTTGGATGGGGTGAAGAAAATGTCTAAATCTTTAGGCAACTACATTGGTATTACTGAATTACCGGATGATATGTTTGGCAAATTGATGTCGCTATCGGATGATTTGATGTGGCGATATATTGAGTTACTCAGTTTTCAATCGCAACAGCAAATCACACAATGGCGGCAACAGGTGGCCGGTGGAGCGAATCCACGGGATATTAAAGTGTTGTTTGCCAAAGAAATTGTCGCGCGGTTTCACGACAGTGTGGCAGCCGATCGGGCCGAAACCGAATTTGTCGCGCGATTCACGCAAGGGGCTGTGCCACAAGATTTGGTAACTCAAACTGTGATAGCTATGAGTACCCAAGGAATTGGAATTGCCAATTTATTAAAGCAAACGGGATTAACTGGCAGCACTTCAGATGCGATGCGTATGGTCCAGCAAGGTGCGGTGAAAATTGATGGTGAGAAAGTGGCTGATCCCAAACAAATCATGCCAGTGGCAAGCGAACATGTTTATCAGGTGGGGAAAAGAAAATTTGCCAAAGTGATTGTAAAAAGTGACTAATGGTCTAAAATTTCACATTGAGCATACACATTTAGTATGATTTTCCACCAAAGTGTTTTCTAAAAAATAACTTGACACTAATCAAATTATCCGTAGAATCACACGTCCTCGCTAGACGAGGAAGTTCTTTAACATAGCAAATTAGCAAAAGACACACGATGTGGGACCTTGAGAAATTTTAGAAGAGGTTGACAAGCTTTATTAGATTGTAGCGATGACGGAAGTAGCAGTAGAGAGCAATCTTTGCCAGAGACTTTGTTGTCGTTGTCGTGAAGATTGAAAGAAGTTTGACGAACGTTTGATTGAGAGTTTGATCCTGGCTCAGATTGAACGCTGGCGGCACGCTTAACACATGCAAGTCGAACGGCAGCGGCATTGTTTTTTCGGAAACGATGGCCGGCGAGTGGCGGACGGGTGAGTAACGCGTTGGGACCTGCCCTTAAGAGGGGGATAACCCGGGGAAACTCGGGCTAATACCGCATATACTTCGCAAGAAGGAAAGCTGCCTTTGGGTGGCGCTTAAGGAAGGCCCTGCGTCCGATTAGCTGGTTGGTGAGGTAAAGGCTCACCAAGGCGACGATCGGTAGCTGGTCTGAGAGGATGACCAGCCACACTGGGACTGAGACACGGCCCAGACTCCTACGGGAGGCAGCAGTGGGGAATATTGGACAATGGGGGAAACCCTGATCCAGCGATGCCGCGTGTGTGAAGAAGGCCTGCGGGTTGTAAAGCACTTTCAGGGGGGAGGATGTTACTGTTGAGTAATATGCAATGGTATTGACGTTACCCCCAGAAGCAGCACCGGCTAACTCTGTGCCAGCAGCCGCGGTAATACAGAGGGTGCAAGCGTTAATCGGAATAACTGGGCGTAAAGGGTGTGTAGGTGGTTTGTTGAGTTCACTGTGAAAGTTCCGGGCTTAACCTGGAAAAGTCGGTGAAGACGGACAAACTAGAGATCAGGAGAGGGCAGAGGAATTTCCGGAGTAGCGGTGAAATGCGTAGATCCCGGAAGGAACACCGGTGGCGAAGGCGTCTGCCTGGTCTGTATCTGACACTGAGACACGAAGGCGTGGGTAGCGAACAGGATTAGATACCCTGGTAGTCCACGCAGTAAACGCTGTCAACTAGCTGTTTGTTTCCGATTAAGGAGATGAGTGGCGCCGCAAACGCATTAAGTTGACCGCCTGGGGATTACGGCCGCAAGGCTAAAACTCAAAGGAATTGACGGGGGCCCGCACAAGCGGTGGAGCATGTGGTTTAATTCGATGCAACGCGCAAGACCTTACCTACCCTTGACATCCTTTGAAGCTAGTAGAGATATTAGTGTCATCGAGAGATGCAAAGAGACAGGTGCTGCATGGCTGTCGTCAGCTCGTGTCGTGAGATGTTGGGTTAAGTCCCGTAACGAGCGCAACCCTTATTGCTTGTTGCCATCACGTAAAGGTGGGCACTCTAGTGAGACTGCCGGTGTGAAACCGGAGGAAGGCGGGGACGACGTCAAGTCATCATGGCCCTTACGGGTAGGGCTACACACGTGCTACAATGGCCGACACAGAGGGAGGCAAAGCCGAGAGGTGGAGCGAATCCTAGAAAGTTGGTCTTAGTCCGGATTGGAGTCTGCAACTCGACTCCATGAAGTCGGAATCGCTAGTAATCGCGGATCAGCATGCCGCGGTGAATACGTTCCCGGGCCTTGTACACACCGCCCGTCACACCATGGGAGTGGGCTGTACCAGAAGTGGCTAGCTTAACCTTCGGGAGAGCGGTTACTACGGTATGGTTCATGACTGGGGTGAAGTCGTAACAAGGTAGCCCTAGGGGAACCTGGGGCTGGATCACCTCCTTAAAAGAAACAGGGATTTCGTTTCGAAGCGTCCACACAATTTGCTTGGTTTGTTGATAGGGTCAGTCCTTGTTTGCAGGATTTCTGGGTCTGTAGCTCAGTTGGTTAGAGCGCACCCCTGATAAGGGTGAGGTCGGAAGTTCAAATCTTCCCAGACCCACCAGTTGCGTGAGCTCTTTTTGCGGAACCATTGTTCGGGTTTAATGTGAAGCGAGCCAGTGTTCCCATTATCCTGTCTGATATCGGGGTAGTTAACTGGGGCCATAGCTCAGCTGGGAGAGCGCCTGCCTTGCACGCAGGAGGTCGGCGGTTCGATCCCGCCTGGCTCCACCAGTTTACCGCCAGACATGAAGGGGATTCTGCAGGGTGGATACTGACTCACAGGTTATCAGGTAGCAAAACCGGTTTTGCCCATGAGCGCATTTTATGGGATTTTTACATCAGTTCCGTTTCTGAAGCTGAACCGGTTTTGTTACTTTCGGCCTATCATGACTGATAGGCCCTGTTCTTTTACAATTAGGGTAGTCAAAGGCGCGCGCAAGCGCAAATTTACTGTTATCAGTGTCCAATTTATTGGACATGCAACGGCGAATTTCGTAAGCGCGGGTACAAAACATTGCAGGTGGTTAACCACGGTTAGCTGCTGGCAATAATTTTAATTTATATAGCTTATGTCAAAAAAACTCGCAAGAGTTTATCCATATGCACCATGAGGAAAGGGATGCCGTGAGGTGTTCCAGACTTTTTGGGATTATATGGTCAAGCAATTAAGCGCACACGGTGGATGCCTAGGCGATAAGAGGCGAAGAAGGACGTTGTAGCATGCGATAAGCCTCGGGGAGCTTGCAAACCAGCTTTGATCCGAGGATTTCCGAATGGGGAAACCCACCTGCTTGCAGGTATCCTGTACTGAATACATAGGTACAGGAAGCGAACCCGGGGAACTGAAACATCTAAGTACCCGGAGGAAAAGAAATCAACCGAGATTCCCTTAGTAGCGGCGAGCGAACGGGGACCAGCCCTTAAGCTTTTTGAGTTCTAGTTGAACAGTCTGGAAAGTCTGACAATAGAAGGTGATAGTCCTGTAAACGAAAGGGCTCTTAAAGTGAAAACGAGTAGGGCGGAGCACGAGAAACTCTGTCTGAACATGGGGGGACCATCCTCCAAGGCTAAATACTACTTATCGACCGATAGTGAACCAGTACCGTGAGGGAAAGGCGAAAAGAACCCCTGTTAGGGGAGTGAAATAGAACCTGAAACCGTGTGCGTACAAGCAGTGGGAGCCTGTCTTCGGACAGGTGACTGCGTACCTTTTGTATAATGGGTCAGCGACTTAATTTTAGTAGCAAGGTTAACCGAATAGGGGAGCCGTAGAGAAATCGAGTCTTAATAGGGCGTATAGTTGCTAGGATTAGACCCGAAACCGGGCGATCTAGCCATGGCCAGGTTGAAGGTCGGGTAATACCGACTGGAGGACCGAACCAACT
>WLWG01002326.1_pt1 | contig 14695 bp, 11 predicted proteins | sample 6712871 | NCBI WGS metagenome assembly WLWG01 (sample SAMN12718693, study PRJNA515312) | sponge metagenome | isolation source: marine sponge | host: Mycale hentscheli | place: New Zealand: South Island, Marlborough, Capsize Point | collected 2003-05-01
AGGTACATACCCACCGAATTCGTCCTTCTTCTTTGCTACAGGAGCAGCTTCACCCGGTGGAGCATGGGTTACTACGTACGCGGAGTTAGATACTTCTGCTCATGCCTCTGCTGCAGTGTCTGGTTCTTTCCTCGCGAAAACGTCATTAACGTCCGCTACTCTTCAAACTGACACGGCAACAGCCACAGTCAGTCTTTCTACAACGAGAGTCAATACAGACGAACTGAACAACAACGGTGGGACAGGTATTATAGATGTCGTAACGCCACTGCGTATGAACAACAACGATATACAGAGTGCTGGTGTGATAGGAGCGAATGCTTACTACACTGGTGGCCCGTCTATTCTTCCTCTCGGAGCACCTGGTGGACCTCTTTACCTCGATACTGCAAACAACAGAGTTGGCGTAAACGTTGCAGCACCACAAGAAGACTTCGAAATAGATGGAAATATTCAATTGGACAGTAGTGGGGCAAATAAAATAAAGTTTTATGACGGAACTGCCACAACTGAACGAGCGGAAATAGACGCTGTAGCTTCTGGTACTGGCGGACAACTCGTACTGTACACTAAGGAAGACCCTGGAGCAGTTTCCGCAAAAATGACTATACAAGCGGATGGTAGGATAACTATAGTTAACAGGATAGAAGGACTGCCGAATCCTGTTGCAGCTACGGACGCAGCAAACAAGCAGTATGTAGACGCGTCTATACCAAGCCTAACAGGGTATGTACAAAACCCAATGACATCTGCACTAGACGGCGGTGGCTTCGCAATAAACAATATACTTGACCCAGTCGCAGCACAGGACGCTGCAACAAAGAACTACGTCGACTCGATTGTGCCGGCTCCTGGAGGAGTCACGAACCCGATGACTGCCGCCTTAGACGGTGGAAACTTCAACCTTTTTAACATTAACCAGTTTACATCAAACAACAGGATTCTAGCAGGGGCGTACATAGAGACATTCGACAGTTTCTACGCCGGACAGGCTCTTTCTACTCCACTGCAAGGGTTTTGCCAGATGATGCTCCCCCAGCAGTTTGGTACTAACTCTGGTGTGATGCCTACATGGACGAATGGCTACCTAGATCCACAGAAAATTAGCTCAAGGTGCTCTGTGACAGAAACAGTAACAGCGTCTGGTGCCAATAAGTTGAACTCTACATCGCTTATATCTAGCACTATAGGTGCGTACACGCTTCTATCTGCACCAGGAGGTGTCGGAACTAACGTTCTCCTTACTGTTCCGCCCCAATTAGATAACCACATATTCAATGTGCAGGTAGACGGAGAGTGGAATGGTTCCACTATAGGAGGAAACGGTAACTCATACATATATATAAGGGACGACGTAAACACCGCTGGAACTATTTTTGGCATGTCAACAGGACAAGCTATTAGCGGAACGAGATACCCTTGCTGTTTGAACTTCACAGGCGCTCTTCCGCAAGGAACATACGCTATCCTTACAGGACACTATGACTTGGGCGCTACCCTAGACTACACCGGTAGTCTAAGAGTCGCCTATATAGGTCACTTTAGTGGATAATTTATTTAGGATATTTCACAGGATAAAATATCTTAAGTTCTATTATAGTATGAGCACTCAACCGAAACCGTACAGTTTCCTCAATTTGTTCAATTCTTCTAACTTCGCAGGAAAAGGTTTAGACTTCACTGACTTTCCAGTTGCTCAAGGAACACTAACAGCACCCAACGGGATTGTCTGGGGAGACGGAACTTACTCGAATTCTAATGTTTTTATTCCTCCAACTACAGCGACGGGATTGCCCTCAGGTGCCGTTTGGAACAACGGAGGCACACTAGCAATAGTGCCGTAATGCACAAATTAACGTCACATCGATGTTTATCCATATATATACCATTAAAGTCGACATAATTAAGCATAAATAGCACTATTTGCTTAGTAAAATCGATTTTTATAAGCTAATACCTTAATAATTAACTATAAATATGTACTTTTATGGTTAATATATGGTTAATTACAGTGAAACATCGATGAGCTCGTGCATTATTCGCTTAAGTTTCTCTCTTTTATCGTCTTTTTGTAGTCCTCTTCCTAGGCCGCCATAAGGGTCGGGTTGAAACCTATTCAATCCCTGAAAGTACCTGTCGCCGAATCTCCTTGCTCCTCTCGCAAAGGCTTCTCCAACTGGCTCGCCCAAAAATGTCTCTCTTATATCCTTGTCAGTGTGGCCTTCATCTTTCAGTATCTTGTACGCTTTAGGGTAGTTTGCCAAGGACCCTCTTGTTGTTACTGTAGGTAGATAGTCAAACGCCTTTCCAAGACCTTGCTGTATATACTCAGTAGCTCTGTTAAGCATACTCTGTGCGCTGCTCATTGATTCCTGTATTTTCTGCAATGGCACTATGTCCTCTGCCTTGTACCCTAACTGTCGTGCTGCTGTGTAGGCTGCTACTGCTCCTGCAGTCGCCGGAGCTATCTGAACCGCTGCTGCAGCCAATTTAAAGGCGAGGGGTCCTCCGTGTATTACCATAGGCTTCAGAACATCGTAGGACATCCTTCCCATCATGGCTGCGACGTAAGCGTCGAAAGAACCAGGAGATACAGCATCAGTTAAGTCCCTAACGTTTAAGACATTCGTGCCAACCTTACCGACAGCTTTGAAGAGAGGGTTGGATTTGTTTCCGAATGCACCGCCTGTCATTGCATTACCAAGAGTAGCTGCTGCATATTCTGCCGTGTTGTTGTATTCTGTGTTTTCGTTAATATAGTCGTCCGCAAATTTCCTACTGCCAAATCTCAGTGCTGTGTACAGAAAATTCAACATGACTGCAGTAACCCCCGTTTTAAACGCGCTTTCATAATTTTCTTTCGTCATGGACAATATCTTATCCTCCCATTTCTCTGCCGCATCTTGCACTTCATTAAGCCGATTTATATCCTCTTCTGCTTCTTCCAGTGCCCGTTGAGCGAATTGGCTGTCCTCCTCTGCCTCCTGTAAATTCTCAGGTGGACCGTCTTGTGCCTCCCCGTCATCCTGTTCACCTGGCTGTTGTTGCTGTTGTTCTTCCCTTCTTCTCCTCTTCCTCAACCTTGTTCTTAGTTTTGCGTCAGTGTCATTAGCTGCGCATTTGTTTCTCTTATTTGCTCTACTTTTTTCTCCGAACCTTCTTGCGCACTCTGCGAACAGCTGAGCTCTACTCATTTCAAGCAACCTAGCGTTGTACTCTTCAACTGGAAGCTCATCCAGCTCCTCCTCTTGTCCTTCTGCTGGCGCGTCATCTTCGTCTTCGTACTCCGCCTCTGACTCCGGTTCAGGAGGCTGATCTTGCCCTCTTGGAGCGTCAGCGTCTTCCAGAGGAGGCATATCGGGGTCATGGAAATCGTCGTCATCGTCGTCATCGTCGTCTTTCTTTTCTTCACCGTCATCTTCGCCTCTTTGTCTTCTCTTCCATTCTTCGTACCTTCGCAAAATGTCTTGTAGTACTTCTTCCCGTGTTACTGGCTCTGGGTATCCCATCATGTTTTCTGCTTCTATGCGATCGTTTATGTATTGCTCTATGTCAGCATTAGTGGTATAACCAATCATTTCTGTTATTGCTGTTCTTGCTTGACGCTCAAGAGGGGACTGCGACGTTTGGGAAGGACGACGAGGTGTTAATAGGGGATTGTCTTGATCAGGAACCACTTCGTCTCTTCCGTAAGGATGATCTCTCATAGGATTGAGCTGATCGCGCATTTCATTAACCTGTCTATGGAAGTAGTCTAGCTCATCGTCAGAAACATTGTGTAGGTCCATGTCTTCTATTTCCGGACCAATTTCTCTGTCGTAATACTCCTGGAAGTTAGCGTAAGGATCTACAGCATCTGCGAACTCGTCGTCTCCTGGATCCTGCTGTGGAGGCTCTTGAGGGTCAAAGAATTCTTGCTCAGGTTCTTCTCCGAACCTCACTCTTCTCGCTATGTCTTGCCTTACTATCTCAGGAGGTCTATCAAACCCTGGTCCTTGCTGAGCGTCCTCGAAGGCATCGGGCTCAGGTTCCTCTTGCTGAGCGTCGTAATACCCTTCCTCTCCGAAGCCTCTCTGTATGTCTTGCTGCAACTCCGGGGGTACCTGTCTGAATTGAGGAAGTGGAGGAGGAACGTAAGGTGCTGGTTGAGCCTCATCGGTCTGAGTAGTTGTAGTCGCTGAGGAAGGAGCGGCAGGGTCTACTTGCACCCCTCTTGACTTTCGTTTTCTCACTGTTTGCCTTGGCGCACCAGGAGTTGTAGGTAGAGGAGGAGGCGCTTGTCTTCGGTATCGCTCTACTGCTTGTTGTGCAAGCAAAGGATTCTGCTGGTAGAAAGCAGGCTCGGGTTGTGGCCTACTGGCCATCTGTCCGTACCTCGGTGGTTTAGGAGGTCCGCCAGGACCGTCCATTCCTCCTTTCCTTGGACCGGGAGGAGCAGGTGCTGTCGGAGCTTGTACCCTTGGGCCTTTTTCTATAACGTCGTCAGTGTTTATTGTAATGTTTTCTACAAGAGGTGCTGAAGCCTTATTATATTTTCTTTTAGGCTCCGGTCTTTTTTCTGTTTCTCTTACGACACCTTGTTTGCACAAATCTGCTTCGTACTGTTTATAAGCGCATCTGACCCCATCGTCTTTCATTGCTTCACGGTACGTGAGCTTTACTTCTGGGTGTTTTGCTAAATAATCCTTCACAAACTGCGTAAACTTCATTTTATATAAAGACAGCAGAAAAAGAAATAGTCGTTCTGTCCATATTATTTTCTGTTTAGTAGGTATACAGAATGCATCCAGTACATTTAGGAATGTTAAGCGGAGCGGTTATGTCTAAACTGCGTAACGGTCATCCCGTTCGTGCAGCATTGGCCGCAAAAGGAGAAGGAATAAGCGCTATCCTCGGTGAGGACAACATCAAGAAGCTAATGAAAGCAGGAAGAAAGGGAGGAAAGGCTGTCATAAAGTTGGCTCACGACGAAATACACGCCAACAGAGCTCAGGGTACAGGAATTATGGCCGGTGGAAAGTTCAAGATGAAGCACATTGGTAAAGTTATCCACAACACAACTAAGAAAATAGCCGGAAACCCTATCGTACAAGACGTTGTATCACAAACCGCTGGTGACCTTGCTGCAGCTGCTGCTCCTGAGCTTGGTCCACTAGGATATGCAGGTGCTGCGTACGGAACCAAGAAAGGTTTGCAAGCATATGCAGGTAGCGGAATTTACTCTGGTGGTGCTCTTGGTCACCCAGAACACGTCGGCGGTAAAATCAAGATGAAAAAGATTGGTAAGACAATCAGGAAAGTCGCTAGCAATAAGAAAGTACAAGACCTCGCCTTCAAAGGAGCAAACATGGCCTTAGACGCTTTAGCTGCAGGCGAAGGCGAGGGCATCTATTCAGGTGGAAAGTTAAAGTTTCACCACCTCGGGTCAATGACACATGGTAACATGATGCAACACGGTGCCGTTCCAGTGGACTCAATAGAACAGCAGAGATTACACCAACAGATGGGTGGAAAAATAAAGATGAAGCACGTCGGAAAAACACTTAAGCACATCGCTTCTAATAAGCACGTGCAGGACATTGCTTTGAAGGGTGCTAAGATGGCTATGGAAGCTGCCATGGCAAGCGAAGGAGCAGGTCTATATGCTGGTGTCCACGGCGGAAAGATTAAGATGAAGCACATACTTCACCACGCTAAGAAAATCGCTAGCAACAAGAAAGTACAAGATTTAGCATTAAAGGCCGCTAAGATGGGCATGGAAGCTGCTGCTGCATCTGGCGAAGGGCTTACGCAAGGCGGTAAGCTTAAAATGAAGCACATTGGTCACGCCATTAAGCATATTGCAAACAACAAGCACGTACAAGACTTAGCATTCAAGGGAGCAAACATGGCTCTTGATGCCCTCGCTGCAGGAGAAGGAGAAGGAATCTACTCTGGCGGTTCAATGTCTATGCCAGGGCATTTTGAAGACGGTCATTTTGTTCGGGATGCACCGACGTTCAAGCCGAAAGGGATGAAGCATGCACCAAAAGGGTCCATCCAATCCTCCCTTGCAAAGAGCAGCGGACGCTCTGTTAAGCGTAAAGTTGTTGATTTAATTGAAGACATTGGAGAAAACCGACCAAGAAAGCACGGTGAGTCGAGGGTGCGACAAGCTATTGACTTGGTAGAACGGATGCGTAGACCAAGAGGTGGAGCTATCGGACAAGTCGACTCTTCAGGTATCACGAACGTAGGGTCAGGCGGCAACTTACTGTGCATGCGCAACCCTGCCCTTCGCAGTCAAGCTGGATCGGAGAACTTCTTCTTCCATACTCAACTTCCACCCGCTTTAGCTGAAAAGCAATACGGAACAGGTATTTATGCCTAAGTTAATTTCTAGATAATATTATATCTGATTAAATTATAATGTTAACAAACGACCAGATTGAGACTTTAGCGGAAAAAATGAACATACCATTGGAGTTCTGCGGATTCAAAGACATGCTTCCAAAGAAACTAAAGGCAAACAAATACTACTGCGTAAATTTAGAAGACGGAATGGGAGACGACGGAGAAATGAACCAAGGATCGCACTGGGTTGGTTTTCAATGCAGAACAACGAACAACGGTCATTCAGGCGCTGTTTATTTCGACAGCTACGGAAAGGGTCCACCAAAAATAGTCACTCGACTAATAAAAGAAAATTTCGGTGTTACTCCATGGCATCCAACTAAGGATGTGCAAAGTCTTGTAAACAACGCATGTGGATGGTATCAGTTGGCTTGGGCGCACTACGTAAACGACAAAAGATTTGCATCTCAATCTCTAAAAAACGATACTATGGATTTTATTTCACCTTTCGAGGACTTGAATACAGGTTTAGATTATAAGAAAAACGAGTGGATTTTAAAGCATTTTTTCTTAAGTAAAGACAATCCAAAAACTGTACCTCTACCAAAAGAATTAGTTGGAACTATTCCTTCGAAAGATACAGAACGAGGAGAAGAACTTAGATATTAGACTATTTCCAATTGTATTCACTAGGTTTAGTATGAATGAGGTCATCCCATGGAGTGTAGAAAATTTCAAACGCAATATGCTTTTCCATCTTCTGCGCGTGCCAACGGCCGTACTCTTTAAAAATCTCTACAACAACAGTGCTGTCTGGATCGCTGTCATCCTCTTTGCTAAGCATCTCTCCTACTTCTACCCTGAAAAGGTATACATCGAGTTCCCTGTCACTGTTGAGGATTTCCCAAGGGTAGTCGTCGTAGTTGTCCATCTGCTCGAGGTTGACGTACAGTTCCTCTCCTTTCTTCAGAGCAATTTCCTTCCCGTCGGTTCGCCGAATGTACTGAAAATCGTGAGATAAAGTAACCATGCAACCATCTTCTCCTTCGCCGTCGTCCCATACTTCCTTCAACTGATACGAGTTCTCAATTTCTACAAACGGAGGAATAGGCAAGTACCAATCTTGTTTTGTAAAAACGTACAAGTGCTTTTTTGCGAAGCCTCTCAGAGCAACTTTGTTCATCTTCCTGACATTGTCAAAGTAATCTTCTCTTCTCATCCATGACACTTTGCACTGTACAGGAATATCCCTGTGTACTAGTAGAACTGGAGTGAATGGCACAAAATCAGGAGACGCGTTTCTCAAATGGCTAGGCGCAGCAATGTCGTCTTTGTCAGGTAATAACCTCAGAGCAAGAGGAAGAGCAGACTCGTTGACTTGACCTGCCAACTCGAAGGACCCTTCCAAGTCTGTAACGTACTTGCTACCATTGTTCAGATGAGAGTCAATCCACCTTCTGACTTCCTCCTCCGTTGCCATAACTATTGTATCGTTTAAGCAAGTGTTCACGACCTGCGTTGCCTGAGCTAGAGGCAAGTCAGCGAGTTGGTCGAACATTTGCTTATGGTGTACATCAAGATAATCCTTTACGTAACTTTCTGACATACAGTAGCGAAAATACATATCTCCTGTTGCATATCTCTTCACTAGCATCATTCTGAAAACGCGCATGCTGTATGACGACCTCGCAGTTGGACTCTTTAAGTCTACAACGATCTTGTTTCTGTTTGACAGCTCGTAAAAGCGGTTGTAGAACGTCAAGTAGTCTTCTAAGCTCTTCACGGTTTTGTCGAAGAAGAAAAACTTAAGCTTTACCTCCCTAATTGTTTCGTAGACAGGAGAGAAACCGACACACGCAGAGCACAACTCGATATTGCATCGCAGTTCTGGTTTCTTGTCGTAGAACCATAGTCCAGTTGATTCACATCTCTTCCACTTCTGGTTGTTCGGAATCCTACCGAACTCAACGAAAGGCAGAGAAAGGTTCATATGCTGAAACACCCAGTCAACAAAGTACATAGGAGACTCAATACACTGCACAACGCTTTCTCCAATGCAATCAATTACACCAGTTCTGTACGTTGCTAGTTTTCTTAGACCTGCAGTCGTAATTGGGAACTTCAAATCAATTCGCATAGCTTGCTTCGAGTGGACGACCGAGAGAGCATCCTCAGCTTCTTGGTAAGTAAGGTGAAACCTATTCGCCAACATTTCAGCAGCACTGTCGTTCTTCAAGTAGTCAGAAAACTCTTGACGAGTTCTCTTTCTAGCTTGGTTGATTTCGTCCATGTAGAAGTCTGCCATTTTGTTAAATCTTACGTTTTCAAAAAAATCCGACATTCGTTTTGTAAGGGTTAGATTGTGAGAGGACGGCGTTTTCAGCGGAACGCCGTTCCAAAAAAAAAAGTCTCCGTCTCTTTCCATTTTTCTCCTTCCGGTATGACATGTGCAAACATTTCACTTTGCCCCCTTTTCTCTCTTTCCTTTTGTTTTTTTCTATTTTTTTTTTTTTTTTCGCTGTTTTCTGTCTCTCCTCATTATCAAACCCATGGACCCATATACGTGTGAGACTCGTCTCGAAGAATTAATAATGGAGGAAAGAAGAAGTAGGGGTCCTCCTCCGAGGTACGAACCCGCAGAAGCGCCAAGAAAAACAAAGAAGAAGCAGCGAACGAGAAGAAAGACGTTCGTTCCTGTTTCTCGTTCACCACCGTATTCTAAGGAACAGAAGGAGATTGCTAGTATATTTCTCGACACAGAGTTTGGTAAAGGCATTGAAAACGAGGTAAAGTACAAAGACGGAAAGTGGTACAACTACTGGAACAGGTTTGCGAGAAGCGACTGCAGCAGGAGTCCTTCTCTCGAAGACAAGTGTTTTGTTTGCAAAGGAGACTTCGACATAGAGTGCGGAGATATTCCAAAAGTGTGTGGTATCTCTGGCTGCCCAAAGGTTTATCACAGAAAATGCTGGGATTTCTTTTCTCGTTGCAAGAAGAGCACGTTTGTAAAAGAGAAGTACTACGAGTATATGGAAAACCAAACAGACGTATCTATTGAGTTTGTCAAAAACCACGTTGACAATTGGGAGGAAGACAAAGAAAACGATCCTTACGTTCACGACGAATGCGTCTGTCCTCGTCACTTTTGCCAGCAGTGCAGCATGATGTCGTGTGAGGGAATGAGCTACTGTCCTACTTGTCCACTTGGGTACTGCGCTTCCTGCTTAGGTGGTGTAATCTGCGAATCGTACTGCCGTGTCTGTGTCCGAATTCCTTCTGTGTTGGACGCACCAGAAATGAAGATTAGTAAATTTTATTAAATCACGTTTATTAAAATTTAAGAGAAAATGGCCGGAAAGGGGTGCCCCCCGGATTTAATTATTCGTTTGTCTTTATATTGTTTACACACGGCTGCCTGTTAGTACGTCTACGGACACTTGGACCCCATATTCAATAAAGCACAAGAATTGTACAGAAGATTGGGACTCGTTTGTACCCTGGATGGAAACGCTCTTAGGAACAGCTTCGTCAATCGGCAACATACGAGAGGTGTTGCAATAGTAGTAACCGTAAGATTGTTGGAATGCCATAAAGTCTACCAAACCACTGGTCAAACCATCGGTAAGGTTTGCGTTTACGCTGTTAACACCAACAAGTTGGTTCAAGAATTGCTCGAAGTTGTACTGTTGTGTGTTGTAGATCATATTCTGACCGGCAACTACAACGTTGAAGTTTCTAAGAGCAATCATTGGGCTGACTGGTCCTGTACCTGCAGGGTCGAAAGGACTTTGGTATGGTGGGTATGGTACAGTAGTTGGTGCACCAAGTTCGTTTTCTGTCGCAATGTTGGGGAAGAATGGGAGGATTAGCACACTCTTAACGTTACTAATACCGTTTGTCAAAAGGAAGTTGAATTGTCCGCCCTTTGCAACGGTTGAAGTAGTGAATTGGTAGATGTCAGTGTAAACAATCTGTTTAGTTGGTCGTGACAAATATGCCTCTTCAAAGCTTGGGTTAAAAGTGTAACTAGGTACGTACAAGAAGCACGATCTGTTTAAGCCAGTAGTTACTTCACCTAGAGCGTTCTTCTGCGATTGGCTGATTATCGTGTTTCCTACGTTAAGAGAGATTCTGGCTGTGCAGGCAGATGTTGGTTCAGAAACAAAAGCGTAGTGTCCTGCTGATTGGTACTTAGTTGTCGTGACTACACCAGAAGGGTCTTCAGGATCAGCTTCGAGAGAGGAGTTGACAAAGGCCTTTGATGAAACCATGATAGGCACTACACCTCCAAGGGGACTTGTAATGGAGGAAATGGAGACGTTGTCAGTGCCGGCTGCCATACTTAGAACAACTTCCGGCTGGTTGAGGTTCAAAGTCAAACGGAAAAAGACACCCTTGAGTAGTGGGACTTGGGAAAAGAATGGGTGAAGGTGTTTGAGCATAATTTGAGCTTGAATTTGGTACACAAGGCCGACGTTTGACGACGTACGGTACGAACTATACACTCTCGATCTGTATAGCTGATCCATGGCAGTAACGGGTTGGAGAGTAAGGAACTCAGCTGCTGTAGTGCTTACTACTCCTCCTGGAAGAGCTCTAGGGTTGATTAGTGTGTTAGTCTGTCTTTTTAACATACCTGGGTTACCTCCAATAGTACCTAGGAATGCACTGATTTGACCGTCAACAGCGCCAGTGTTAAGGTTGTTGCAAACACCAACACCAGAGGGACTTGCTCCAGTAGACCATGTCCATCCCTGTGCTGCGTCTGGGTAAAACCCTATTGTGCATGCGTTCATTTCTAAGTCAGAAATTGATAGAGTTGTCATTAAACCAAACATCGTCCACATTGACTGCCAAGGAGTTTGTTGAATAATTGTTGTTCCTGCGTAGTCTAGTGTCATGCTGTGGATAAGTGAACCAAACCAAGACTTCAAGCCAATACCTAAACCCTTTGATACACTGGTACCGTCGGGGGTAGCGTTTGCACCTTGTTGAAGGTCACCGAAAAAGTTGTCTGCACCGGTGTAGTTAGCAGCTATAGTTATTTTTGTGGCGGTTGGAGTAGCGATTAAGAATTTATCGCAATATACCGTCAAACCGTCAGTAGAAATGTCACTGATTTGTGCAGATGACCCTCCGCCTACAAAGTCGTTCACAGGACCACTACCGTCTGCCAATGTTAAAGTTGCGCCAATGTAGCACCTCTTCAATGCTGCAGCGAGAAGAATAGTGGAAACGCCACCCTGTGCAGAGGTTAAAGGAGTTGGGCTAGTAACTTGGTCAACAGCAGCTACTGCAACGATGGGGGAAGAGGCCGCGAGAGTGAGAGGAATAGCTAAGTACGCTTCTCTATATGCCATGTATTTGTTGCTGTTTGCAAGCTGGGAGGTGTCAATAACAAGTTGGTTACCCCCGTAGTTACCGTTCTGTTGATCCTGAATGTTTAACCAGTCTCTTTTTACGAAAACGGAGGGTGAACCCTCGGTCATCTGGGACATATCGAAGATTAGTGAATCGCCGCTCATGCTATATCCAGTGACCAGAAAATAATTTCCTACAGAACACACTAAATGTTGAAAACGATAGGCTTGTTCTCCTTGAGCTTTTTCTTCTTTGCCGCTTTGTCGTCTACTTTCAACTTACCTATTTTGTCTTGTATCCTTCCAGAGAGTCCTAAATGCTCCGCCGCCTTCTCTGCTACCTTTTCCGGAATAGTGAACCCTCCGCCTACGTGCATCTGTGCGTTGCCTGACTTTAATTTGCTGTCATTGTGAATGAGAGTCGCTGACCCTGACGCTAACGGTCTGTACAAATATTGAGGCATTATATATTGCGTCAATATTTTAAACTTCCTTTTCCTTCTCTTTTCTTAATATAGTCCTAAAGTTGTATAGTCTCTGGACCATACCATTGACTTCGTTTAATTTACTCTTTATTGGCTTCTCGTTTTCTGTCGTTGTTGCCTCTCTCAATTCGTCGAACAGCTTCTTCTGCTCGTTTGTGAAGTCAGTGAGGAATTGGTTTAGTTTGTTTTCGTTAAGCCTGTCCATATAAAATGACTAAAGATTAATAAATTAACTATGGGCCGTATTTCCTATGGAGATTATGGTGGTTTGTCTGAGATTGGTTGTTCATTGGATTATGGCTAAATCGCTGCATTTCCATTGAAGCTGGCTTTCCGCTAGTTGTCGTACTTCCAATATTTGGGTGCTTGTCTTCAGCGTCTCGAATGATTAGCGTAATTACTGTGTTTGGATCCTGTAGCCTGACAGGCTGTCCGTCAACGTCAGTAAAAGTTAGAATTATCTGCGCAGCCTGTCCTGGCATTAGCTTATTCCATGCGTACTCTGGTGCGTCGATTGTAATTAGTTGTCCTATTCCCACTTTTGCTGGAATTGGGTACATGAAAGTTTGAGGATTTGTGTATGCGTTTGAAATGAGGTTGCAGTTTAAGAAAATTACACTATTAGGCTGGACATTTGGAGCAGTGGTAGATATTTCTGAGGCGCTGCCGTTCGGAAAGGACACAGTACCTGTGTCGAATACGGAAGGCCCAGGACCAGGCAAGTATGTGTTGTCAGCCCATCCTGCCCATTTGCTAAAGTTCGCTGGTAGATACCATCCTGGAGCTTCGTAAACGGCCAGTATTGTTCCACCTCCTGCTGCACCGATAGGAGTGTAAACGCTGTTAAATAGGCCGCCTGCCGGTTGAGTGTAATTTGGATACTTAGCTGCAAAGGTGGATGTGTTCGCTCCATCTGGAATAGAAAACGAGTTCAACTGTATTGCGTATCTGGTCGGGTTCACTTGCATTTGAAAGAAGTAGATGTACTCTCCTGTAGTAGAGTTAATGAGATAGTAGTTGTTGTCTATGCACCACTGTTGTAAGTATGTGTTAATGTCACTTACTTCGTACAGTCCGTCAGGTATAGTAATTGGGATGACAGTTTGTGGAGTTGTTACAGATCCACCACTACCCCATTGCGTCATTCCTGGCCAAACAATACTAAGAGTGTTGTTATTAAGAGGATTCGAGTTGATGTTCTGCCAACTGTAGTACATGTACAAGTCTACTAAAGCTATCTCTGCTCCCTCAAGATTTTTAGAACCAGGAATAGGGTAAACAAATCTGTTGTTTTCGTCCCCCTGGACGTTATTTCTGGTTAAAGTAATGGTATGCATCCTATAATTAGATTAAAGAAAATATTTACGCGTATAAGCCGCCTCCGTGGCAAGATTTGCAACATGCTCCTTTTCCTCGACATGCAGGCGTATGTCCCAGCCTCTTCGCTTTAGATATTCTGTCCTTTATGCCGTCTCCTTTTACACTTCTGTAGAACCTAACATTAGACGCTCCAAAGTAGAAAGGGTTAGAGGCGTAGTTGTCCTGCGGTACTCGACCACCGAGAAGTCTCGGGTTGTCGGGAATTCGACCTTTGTCAATGTCAATAATTGTATGAAGTCTGTTTAAAGAACTCATGGTATATATTCTCTCAAGATATTTTTTTAAAGATTTAAAGCACGTCAGTACTACGCTCAGATACTAAGTCAAACTCAGAAGTCGATTCTAAATCTGTCTCATTGACAGGTCCCTCATGCCTCTTTCTAAACTTACCAATGAACTTCTGCTTCTTTTGTACATAGAGCACCTCCAGTCTTTCCTCGCAATGCTCCTCTAAGTACGTTCTCATTGCAATTGGCTGAGAGTCTCTGCCGTACCGAACACTACCAGGTTGAGATGAGAAGTTCTCTGAGCTTCTAATGTGGCTCACTGCGTTCGCAATTGATATGTCCCTGTCCCATCCTTCGTAAGGAGCCACTTCGTTCTCAGGAGGAATGTAGAAAAGCTCGTGGAATAGCTTGACAACAAGAATAGAAGTCTGGCAGTACTCTTTTGAGCGCACCTTAACGTGCTCAGGAACAAACTTCATTATGTCGTAATTGCTGTCCCTCAGCAAGTTCAGGTTCTCTAAAAGGATGTGGAGAAAAGCATTTCTTCTTTTCACCCACCACTCTTTCTCCTTTAATTCTGTGCGTAACGGGTACACATGCGTGCCTTTCTCTTTAGCTTTTGCAAGCTTATTCTCGTCAGATGTAAAGTGAGATTGAAAGTGGTAATCAATGACTCGTTCTGCTTCTGCTTCCGTTGTCGTCTCACTGAAAGGTGGTTTGCTGTTTGTCTCCAGAATCGCAGTCAAGTCTAAGCGAGCAGCCTTCTGCTTCTTGAATAACTCTCGTGCAACTATTTCTCCTCCTCCTGTCAAGTCCTTCATGTTTGCGTTCTGTATTGGTACGTTCTTTGGTGGTTCCCTAAAAACGCAGTATCTGATTTTGTCAATCGCAGCCAGAGCAGAGTTTGCTT
>WLWG01002327.1_pt1 | contig 14685 bp, 20 predicted proteins | sample 6712871 | NCBI WGS metagenome assembly WLWG01 (sample SAMN12718693, study PRJNA515312) | sponge metagenome | isolation source: marine sponge | host: Mycale hentscheli | place: New Zealand: South Island, Marlborough, Capsize Point | collected 2003-05-01
GTTTTAAATTCATCAAAAGAAACTACATCATTTTTTATTACTACGTATTTGTAGTTGTCTTCATATGGATCGTAGAATACTTTATTATTAAATCTATTTTTTTGTTTTAATAAAAACTCTTTTTGTTCAGGGTTTCTAATATCAATCTCTAATACTCCACCGTATTTAATTCCGCCGACTTCATTTCTTAAATTATCAGCCATTGTTGTTTCAAATTCAGCTGCTCTTTCAGCTGCTTGTGGTGTTAATCCATCTGTTATATATTTTTCTAACATTGTATTATACAAAGCATCATTTTTATCATTTCTCATACCAGCGATTTCTAATTGAGTATCTCTATTTTTTTGACTTTCACCTGCTTTAAACTCTTGACCTGCTTCTCTTTCACTTCTTAAAAAATCTCTTTCACCTCTTTTTTGACCCATTGCAAACTGAGCTGCTTGATAATCTCTAAAAGGTTCTTTAGAAGAAGTCGCAAGTGTTTGAAAAATATTTCCTTGCGGTGGTCTTGATAATAAATCTAGTCCAATACCAGTTAAGAGACCTGCACCTGTTCCAGGAGCAAAGTTTCCCATGTTATAAGGATTAGATCCTTGTTGATATTGTTTTCTTGGTTGATCTAGTCCTGATGTAATACCAGTACCTGCTGATCCACCTATTCTAAACATTGGTCTTGTTAAAGTTCTTTTCATTATGATTGTTTTACAAAATCTCCAAAGTTAGTTTGATTACCAAATTTACCGCTTAACCCACCATAGATACCTGCGAGTGTTGTACCAACACCTAATGCAGTTTGTAATGGTGTAGGGTTAGGTATATTTGTTGTTTGTGTTTGACCAGGGTAACCACCCATGATTCCTGTTACTTGACCTGCAAATCTATCTAATTGTTCTTGTGGTAAGAACGCTGCTTGTCTTGCAGCTTCTCTTTGTGCATCAAGTCCTGCTTGTGTTTGCGCTTGGTTCAGTGCGCCCAACTGACCTAAACGTGAAATATCTGTTCCTTGTAATGATTGTTGCGCTTGTCCAAGTTGTGCTTGTTGACCAGCTAATCCAGATTGGAAAGCACCTAAACCTTGTGTTGCTTGCGCTAGACCCATTCTATTTTGTATATCTTGTTGTCTAGCTCCTGCTGCTTGACCGAATCCTTGTTGCAAGAGACCGGCTTGTAATAACGCCCGTTCTCTCGCAGCCCCTGTGCCAAACTCTGCGAGTTGCACTCCCGCTCGACCACTGCCGAGCGCACCCAAAGCTGTTTGTTGATCTCTGATCTGTTGTTCTTGTATTTGTTTATTACGATCAAATTCTGCAAGTGAGGCATCAATTACTTGTGCTTGATATGGTGACATAAAATCTTGTACACCTTGTTGAAAAGATTGTGCTCCTGTTCCGACTCCACCTAATTGTCCAAGGGCCATGGTTCCTAATCCAGAAGCAACTTGTGCTTGTGATGTTGCTTGATCTAAAAATGGTTGAAATGATCCTACACCTTGTTCAGTTTTTTGTTGAGCTAATGTTTGTAGTCTATCTTGGTCCGCTACCTGTGGTGCAATTCCTGATAAATTTTGTTGTCTTGTTGTAAAATTTTGAGCAGCACTTTGTCTTGCCGCAAAGTCTGCAGCAGATTCACCGGCTTGTTGTGAGATACCAGCAATACCAGTTGATACAACAGGTACACCTGATTGTGCAGTTACTTGTTTTGCTAAGTCTACTCCTAAATCTTGAACGAATTGTGCTGGTAAATTTTGTACAGTTTGAATAGCCATTATATTACTTCCTCTAATCTTTGTGATGTTTGAAACATTTCTCTAGCGCCTTCCAACCCTTGAGATTCTTCTGAAACTTCACCTCCGGATTCTAAGTTTTTCATCATGTTATACATGACTTCTGCGCCTTTGTCTACATCGCCTTCTCCGGCATTTCTTACAGCTTCTGCTGTAAAGACAAATTCATTTTTTGATAATCTTGCAGGTACATCATCTGCTTTTTCCATACGTCCTATTGGAACGAATCCACCTTCAGCTCTTAAATCCATTTCTTGACCATCCATATCTAATAATGGCATAGTCTTTTTAGCAACCGGCTCATCCATAGATCCGCCTTCTGCTCTAAATCTTCTTGCAAGATATTTATCAGGATTGGCTCTTATCTCTGCTATATCTATACCAGTCTCATCTGCTATTTTTTGTGCTTCAGCTTCTTGATCAGCTGTCAATAATCCTGCTACTGTTGATGCTGCTGTGATAGCAGTAAAAGGATTTTTTTTAATTAAATCAAACAAACCACCTGATCTTTTCATATCAGTGTCTCCAACAGCTGTTCCAAATATTTTTTCTCCAATAGGAGATCCTTTAAATTTTAAAAAACTAGTGCCTACATTAGATAAAACGTTACTAGGTGAAAATATTCCTAATCCTGTTCCTGCTCTAGCGGCTCCTGCACCAAATGCTCCCAATCCTGCTGTTCCTGCATATAATAAAGCAGCTTTACCTATCGGTGACTTAGCTATCTTCTTAACTGATCTTCCAATCTTTTTAACAAGTTTACCTAGACCATACATCTGTCTTGCTGAATCAAAATCATATTCGCCACCTACAACATCACTATTCATAATACCACCTTCTGCTCTAAATCTTCTTGCTATTTCAAAAGGTTCTTCTGTTTCTTGGTCCGTGTTGCTTGATTCCATATTAAATGTTGTATCTACAGGTAATATTATATTATCATCACCACCTGTATTAAGTGGATTACCCATAGCATCTATATTACCTGCTAATCTATCTGACATATAATCTTTGTATTCTTGTTCTATATCGTCTTCCGACATTTCAGACAAAGTTCCATAATTTAAACCAGGAATTTTTCCTGCTCTTACAACATTATCTATAAAATATTTTCTATTAATATCTCTATTAAAATCACCAGCAAATCTTAAAGAAGTCGGAGTATAAGATGGATAATTAGAAGGCTTTGATATAAAAAATGCTCTGTTAAGTTGATTTTTTTCTTGACCAGTAAGTTCACTAAAAGGTGTATCACCACCTGTTGACATTATGTTAAATACTTCATTGGCTGTCGTTGAACTTGGACTTACATTAGGATTATATCCTGTATCTCTATTAAAATTACTTGCGTCTTGTCCTCCAGATCTTCTATTACTTTCAGTTACACCAGCTGTAGAACTACTTGGACTTACATTACTACTATATCCTCTATTTGTATTATCTGTACCAGCGGTTGTTTTTACATTTGAAAAATCTGCACCACCACCACGAAGCCCTGTACGTCCTCCGTTTGCTAATAATTGTTTTGCTATTTGTGATCTAGTTATGGCCATTTTACTATTCTATTTTGTTTTTCCAAATAAATCAAGGCTTGGCATAATAACATTTACGTCTTGCGCCATGTCCTCATTCTTATAACCTTTAGCTTCCCAGTCTTTTCTTTCCTTAAAAAGCTCTCCAGTTTCCTTGTGTCTATACGTTGTTTCTACTTTTGCTGGTTTTAATACTTCCATTATATTGTTACCTCCTTCTTAATATTTAGATAGCTAATAGCCACATCAAACGAATCAGAAGTGCTTGATTGGACTGTAAAAGTATCTCCACCTTCAACCACTAAAGGTTGAGTTAATAACTCTGTTGTAACATTAGCAGTCAAAGCTGCTGATTTTATAGCTGTAATACTGTTGTTTGTAACAGTCACACTAGGTGTACCAGCAGATGTAACTAATATAGATTTGATAACATAAGTTTCACTAACTAAAGGATTGCCAGATCCTAAAGGACTCAATGCACTTCCTGTTGTGCTATTATCTATACCTGCAAATTTAAATTGATTAGCCATTAATTTATAAAAAGGTTAAATGCTTCTATTTCTTCTTTTAATTCTTCTTGAAACGTTGAGTTTAATTTTTCTACAATAGCATCAAGATCTCTTACTTGCGCTTCTGCTACTTGTATGTTGTATTCTAATTCAGGTCTAGTAATTACTTGTACAATTTTTGCCATTATCTTCTTCCGTCTGGTTGCACATCTAATCTAAAAGTACCTAGTTTCCAGCTTTGACTTACTGCTGTATTTTCTATTTTCATAGCCACGGCTCTTGCTCTTGCACGTGTGTCTACTTTTGTAGTTGATGAAGTAACATCAAACGGACCTAACGGTGAACCTGATTGTGAACTATTTGGATAATTTTTTAATTGTAATGTAATTCTAGTTGCTCCTGTTTGACTTATAAAATCAGGTACAAATCTTCTTATCTTCATAAGAAATTCACCATCTCCTTTAAATGTTGCAACCCCTGTTTGCTGACCGGTGGATGATCTTGATTGTGTAATGTCATAATCTCCAGATGAAATATTTGCAGTGATTGCAGTTATTGTTCCATTCTTATTTTGATCAGTACCTATTTCGTGTTCATAATAAGTTGTTATACCTTCTGTATTTCCAACAACATCAAACGATGTATCTGTACCTGCATCATACTCTGTTGCATGTGGGTTTCCAAATATAGCTGAGTCTCTCCACATAGTTCTAGATAAAGTTCCGTTTGTCCATACAGGTCTTTGTGGTGATGAGTCAAAGTAATTATAAGAAACCATTCTGTTTACAACCGATGATGAAGACGTTGGATAAAACCATATTACTTCACCAAACAAATTATTTAATCCTGCAGAAATCATTTGATTTCCAGACTCTAAGTTTATGTCATCATAAACAAAATCTTCAACCAAACAAGGTAGTGATTCCAATCTACCAGCAAATCTAAAGAAACCGTTTTCTGACATCCAGTACGCAGCACCATCAACTTCAACACATGCGTTCTGTCCTACAAGTCCGCAGTTAGTTCCAACCTGTGCAAATGCAAAAGTAAAAGGTTGCCCAACAAAACGTTGTGTGAATAATGCTGTATCAGTCCAAACATAAATTGCATCTCTACCTCTAATCGCTCCCATGATCCGTGATCCGTCGGCCAGTCTTTGTGTACCGGCAGTATTGGTTGCTGTAGGTATGTAAGTGTTAATATCTTCTTGGTCCGAGAACCTTACAAACATATCATCTTGTGTAGATGTGTCTCCAATAGTTGTTTCTGTTCCGTAAAATACTAAGTGTCTATCAGGAGTAGATACAACCATGTGACGTGATGCTGTTGGTGCTCCAGATATAACGGTTGCTCTTGTTGTCGTTGCATTTGATAATGAAGAGTCCCATTCGAAACATGCACTGTTGTGTATTAAACAAATAGCTTTATCTCCAAAATTATCTATAGACCACATACCAGGTTCAATAACTAAATCTCCTGATGCTGCTTCGCCCCACGCAACATAGTCAGTTGAGTTTGTAACTGTTGCACCATCACTATGAGAAGCTGCTGTTGTTCCTGCTACACCTCTTGTACATCCTGTTAAAGTATTAGTGCTAATACCAGTATAAGATATTTCTTCAGAATCAATTATAATAAAATTAGTTCCTGAGTCCGGTAATTGTGAAGCGTCAGCTACTGTAATACTAGTGACTGCAGCATTGATCGCACCATTTAAAGTTGTTGTTACTGCTCCTGCATCTTCTCCGCCCCAAGACCCTAACCCATAACCAAAACCTTTTGCCTGTACTGCTGGTCCAACGTGATAGTAATGTTGAACTCTAATACCACCAGATGTTGTTGCGCCACTACCTGTTTCATTAGAAGGCATTGTAATAGTTAAAGTTGTAGTCGATGGCACACTTGTCACCATAAATTTTTTGTCATCAAAGTCAGATGCACTAAAATTTGAATTAGTTATAGTTGTAAAATTATCTAAAAGAAGAATGTCATTCTCTTGAACATTGTGTGCTGAAGGGTAAGTTATAGTGACAGTTGGTGATCCGTTGGTAGTACTAAAAGCATTTGTAAGTGTAGTTGTTGATTTGATAGGATGTATGTCATAAAAAACACCACCTGAATAAGCATATAAAATAGAGTTAGTCCCTATAATAGCATACTTTCTACCTAGACTATTTACAAAATGATGAAGACCTCTTGCGGCTCCGGTTAAACTGTCTGTACCTAACTGCTTCCAACCACCTATTTTTTCAGGTGTTCCATATCTAAATCTAACATTATCGCAGTCTACCCACTGACCTTCAGCTGTAGTTTCTGAAATTTGTTTATTTATACCTGGTTGAAAGCCTATCTTTTGTAACATATTAAATCCTTATATATCTAATTTATCTTATATATTAAATAAATAAAGAAGGAAAGAGCCAATATATAGTCTTTTAAAACGTCTTAATTAAAGTTCCATCACTATGTTTAAACTTAATCTAAAATTACTTGTTTTAGAGCTAATTGCTTTGTGTTTTTTTTCACTTTTAAACAAAACGACTTGACTTTCTTTAGATTCAACAAATTCATTTTCTATTTGAGTTCCACCGTCATTAGTATGTAGGTTATATACAGCTGATATAAATCTACCTATATGGTTTTCATCCATATGTTCTTGGCATACTGATTGTGGTGTATATAAATTCCAATAAAATCTTGATACATCTTTTACTTTAAAATTAGACTTTTCTTGTATTAAATAAAAAATATGATCTCCAAAAAAATTTAATATATTATCATTTTTATAATCACCATATTTACTGTAAGAAACAACTGCTTGCCCCGCATCTTTTAGCATGGGATTTGATATAATATTGTAAAAAGAATCTTTATATTTTCTATCAGCATCATTAACAAAATTCCAAGACTTCTCCCCTAAATAATTAATAATTTTTTCATTTATTCTGTGAGGAATAGGTAAATCAAATATCTCATCAATCATTGGATGAATCCATAAATAAATTTCCTGATACAGTTATTCTTACACCATTACTGTAAAATGGCCAAACAACATGGTTAACATTAGATTTAAAAATTAACCCTACTCTTTCCCATTTTTTATCAATTGGTAAAGTTAATTCATTTATTCCACCATCTACGTTTTGATCTAAATAATAAAAACATAGTTTACCTGCTTTGTCATTATTTGATTTTTTTCCTGGTGATATTAAAGCTTGTTCTTCAACAGTGTAAGGTATTTTTAAAAATATAATAAAACTAAACACACCAGCGTGATTATGAAAAGGATTAAATTCATATTTTTTTTGATGATTTACCCACAACTCACTCAAGGAAAGCGGTAAACCTTTAGGTTGTAGAACCCTTAAATCTTTAAAATAATCCATTAAAGGTTTTATTTGGTAAAGTTGTTTTAAAATAAAAGGTTGTATTTCATTTGAATATTTATTTAAATCAAATTCATTTCTTATGTTTCCTGCTAATTTGTGATTATGTTTGGATGATTTATCTTTTGAATATTTCATTAATTTATTATAGATATCATCTGTTACATTAAATCGATGTATCATTTTTTTGGTTTGTTAGTTATTATTTTATGTCCTGTAGTAAGTAATTTTTTTGTTTTTTCATCAAATTTTTTATTAAATTCTACAGTTATATTAACTAAATTATTAGAAAAATGTCTTAGAAATTCTTGTGTCAAATAAAGTTTTTTATGCTTTGTAATTATTTTAATTTCTTCCTCAGAAAAAAGTATCTCACAAGAACCATCTTTTTTTTGATCAAATATCATTTACTGCATCCCCAATATTTTCTTTTATCCATGTAATGTTCTGTGTTTTTACCTTCAGCATCTACGTAATGTAAAAAAGTTTGAAATTGATAATCACCTTTAAATTCTTCTCTCCAATGTTTTACTTTACATCCTAAATAAAGTGCAGCATCACCTTTTTTTAAATCTAGTGAAGTACCCTCCATAAATATTGGCCAGGATGTGCCATCACCATTAATATTTACTGTAACACTTATTTCACAAGAAGGTCTGTCTGTGTGTTTTTTTAAATCAGCATACTTTGTATAACATCTCCAAAAAGAATATGTCGGCAATAACTTTTTACCACTTTCTTTTTCTATTAAAGATTTTTTCTTTAACATTAAAGAATCAGTAGCCTGGTCTCCATAGTACTTAGTATCTGCAACATTACTTTGTTGAAAATCAAAATTTTTTAAATTTGTTCTGTGTTTCATTTCACAATATAGTGAAAATAAATCTATTTCATCTTTTGATAAAAAATTTTTAATTATTTTATATTTAAAATCTTTTCCTATCGTGCCCATGATACAACCGAATACCTTTCTCCTTTTGTGACTGGGGTTACTGAATGAGGATATAAAAAATTGCTAGGCCAAACTATTACAGAATTTTTTTTCTTGTTTATTTTGTATTCTCTATAATCTCCAGGAAATTTAAAAAGCAAATCCCCTCCTTCATAATCTTCGTTTAAAAAATAAATACAACTAAATGTTCTAGGTACGGTTGCTGCGTCATCTACATGAAATTTATAGTGACCTCCAACATTGTATTTTAAAATTTGTATATCATTAATAGAGTAAGAATCATTTATATCTAAAGATTTTAAATATTTTTCTATTGATTTATTAAACACGTTATATAAAAAATTTGTCCAATGAACTTCAGTAAGACTTTTTACTCCTATATTTTGCATAGACCATGAAAAAGTGTTTCTTATCTTATCCTCTAAAAAACTTTTTCCCTCCCCATCTAAAACAGATGCTTGTTCAAAATGATTTGATTCCTTACAAATTCTTATTAAATTTTCTAAAACATCGTTAGGAGCAACTTCGTTAAACACTTTAATATATTTATCTAAACAAATATTTATTTCCATGATTTTTTTGACCAAAATAATTTTTTATAGTTATGTAAAATATGTTTGAAAGCAAAAAAACTACTTGTTTCTTTATCTTTTAAATTTTCGGAATTTATTTTCATTTTCCAATTATCTCTTTTAAAAGGAATGACTTGTACGTAAGGAGTACCAATTTTAATAGTTGTTTCAAGAGTGGGGTATTTATCTCCATTTACTACAAATGGAAAATTTATTTCGGTTGGAAAAGAATCAGTGTCTACTATTCCAGGAATTATAGAAAATCTGTCATCAGTATTGTTTAGCGGTGGTACAAATAAACATGAGTATCCAGGAGGTGTTTTAATAGTCCAAGGATTAAGAATTTTATGAAAAGGAAGATTTTTATTTTTTTCTACATAAGGACTTTCACCTAATTGTTCACTGGTGTGAAACTGAGGTTGCCCAAAATTTACATTTAGTCCTTGCCTCTCTCTAGTTCCAGACTGCATACCTGTTTTTAATATACCTTCATTTTCAATATTATGAACTATGTAATAGTCAACAGGCATTTTTAAAAGGTAGCCACTTGTTAAAGTATCCAAAAAAGGCATACATCCTTTTATTGTTTTATTATTTATCCCATGCTCTAATTTTTTATACCAATCTGGTATATTAAGTTTAATAGGTACAGGTAAATATTCTTTATTATTTTCGATATAATCTTTAGGAGCTGTAAATTTTATTATACTTTCGAACACACAAGATGTTTACAAGATTTTATGGAATTTGTAAAGGATGAAAATAAGTAATTGAATTATCCTCACAGTATTTTTCCCAAGGTTTTGTTAAAGGAAAAGTAATAGTGCTATAATCCAAAGTTTCTAAGTAGTTTTTATAACTTAAACAATTATCATAAAAGCTATTAGAAGAATTATTCGGATTTAAGAAATTTTCTAAACTCAATAAAATATTTTCGTGATATTTTTTTAGTTCATCTTCTGTTGTAGAGTGAGCTGAAAGATCTCTATCTGTAAAAGTTACAGACCCGTCAGAAATATTTATATCAACTAGTTCTTGTTTTATTTTTAAAAAATCATCATCAGAAATATCTATAGTCGTGTAAATAGAATAATCACAGTTTTGATTATTTTTATCTGTATCGTTTGCAGCAATTTTATATAAAAAACCATCACTATTAACAATTAAACAAGCCATATTTATTGACCTCCATCATCGTAAAAAGTTAAAGAACCTGTTCCTCCACCACTACCACCATTAGTTGATCCACCATTAGACGAATTTCCTCTAGACCCTGGGGCTGCTACGTTTCCACCTACTAAATATGATGCTACGGGTAAAGAACTAGTAGATCCCGGAGCACTACCAGCGGTACCGTTTGGTTGACTTGGGCCATTTCTAGGTGCGCCTGTTCCTCCACCTCCTCCGTTAGCAGTAAATAAATTAGTTATATTAGTTGCTCCTCCAGCATTACCAGGATTACCTCCCGAAGGAGTATTTTCCGCACCACCTCCATTGCCTCCGGTTCCTACAGCGTAAGCAAATGTTGTACTTGCTGCAGCATTACCTGAAAATAAACCAAAACCACCAGTTCCACCGTTTCCAGCATTTCTAGTTACGTCAGTGCATCCTCCGCCTCCGCCTCCGCCTCCGGCTTGAGCAAACGCATAATATTTTGACGTGTTGGCAGGTGTAGTAAAATTTCCTGAAGAAGGTCCGTGAGCTAGTAATCTTGGAAAATAACTTCCATCTCCACCAGCACCACTTGAAGCTGCTATAACTCTTCCAGAACTATCAATTGTAATATCGGCTGTTGTAAAACTACCTTTTGCAGGTTTAATTATTTTTGGCATTTATTCTCCTAGTCTACCATTTCTACATAAGAAACATGGAAAGCTATATCATTAGCAGCGCCAGCTGTTACAGCTATTAAATCTGTTTCATCTAAATAGATAGGTCTTGAAATTAAATCTAATGTTGAATCTGCAGGTACAGAAATTGTACTTGCGATTTTATAATAAGTTGAACCATTGTCGTTACTGATTTCTACTGTTATATCAGCAGCGTTAGTTCCATCAATGTTTGCTAATAATATTGTATCAATTCTTACTGCAGTTTCTGCAGGGACATCAATCATAGTAGTTCTGTTAGTATCAGATAAACTACCCATAGCATTCTTTGGTGTGATTGTTGCTATATTAACTAAATTTGGTGTTGCCATTTTTTATTCTCCTTTGATATTAATACCCGAAAACCATGGAGAAGACAAGTCCTTTTCCATCCGTAGTTACAGTTTGTGTTGAGCTTGATGTTGCGTTAGTTACTTTTGTTCTACCTGTTCCGTCTGGAGCTATTGTTATATCCCCATTTGCGGCATCTGTAAGAGTAACTGTTCCAGCATTTGTTCCGCCATTAGTATTTAAAATTAAATCTGTTGCACCACCTGTTGTTACAGTTAATGTTCCAGCGCCATTTGAAGTTAAAACAGCTGCTGCACCACTGTCACCAACTTTTACTGTATCCGCTGCAAGTACAACATCACCAGTTCCGTTTGGAACAATATCTATATCTGCATTAGAAGTAGATACTATATCATTTCCATTAACATCTAAATTACCACCTAATTGAGGTGAAGTATCATCAACAACATCTCCTCCAAACTCAACCATAATAATGTTAGGGTTAGTACCATCGTCTGCTTTAGCATAAGCAATTACAGTTTTTCCATTTGGAATAACTGCTGTACCACCACTACCACTAACATATTTAAAAGTTACTGTTTGTGATCCTGAAGTTGCATTTTTTAAAATATAAAAATTTTGTACGTCTAAAGGAATAGTTACAACTCTACCTGAAGACAGAGAACCAGTAAATTCTATAACTCTGTGAGCAAGGGTTGCTCCAGTTGCTCCATCTGATACAGAAAGAGCAGTTGGTGTTCCTGAATCTGTAACAGCTTGAGTAGAAAAACCCCCAGAAATTTGTTCGAAAATACTTAAATTTGTATTTGTTTTTGTCCCCCATGTACCAGCGTTTTCACCAGTTGCTTGAAGTTCTATACCTAGCGGTGTGTATGTTGATGCCATAATTTATCTCCTATGCAACGTCACTATAACTTGTATTTGATCCTGTTGCAACACTTGTATATGATGTATTTGAACCTGTGTCAATAGCTTGATATGCTTGAATAAATATATCTCCAACACTTGCTGTTGAAGAAACTCCTGTTAGCCCCATTACATCTGCAGGAGATATTGATCCTACAGAATTTGTTGAAGAAACTCCTGTTAATCCCATAACATCAGCAGGTGTTATTGAACCTACTGCAGAAGTTGCAGAAAGTCCTGTTGGTAAAATAGTAGGATTTGAGGTAATAGTTAATTCATCTAAACTTATTGTTGCGGAAACTCCTGTTATACCAAACGCTAAATCAGGAGGTGTTATTGAACCTACTGCAGAAGTTGCAGCTATTCCTGTTAGTCCCATAACTTGATCTGATGGATCTAATGTTCCCACACTAGAAGTTGCAGAAATTCCTGTTGGAGTTACAGTTACGTTTCCAATCATTGTAGCTGATCCAATACTAGCTGTTGAAGAAACTCCTGTTAATCCCATAACATCTGCAGGAGCTATTGATCCAACACTAGCTGCTGCTTGAGTTCCTATAGTAGCAACTACAACTTTATTAAATGAGTCTCCATAAGGTTCTTCACCCCAACCGTTTCTACCCCAACCAACTGCAGTTCCAACACTAGCCAACTCACCTATTGCTGAAGTTGCAGCTTGACCTGTTAAAAGCATTACATCTGCTGGAGAAAGCTCACCAACACTTGCTGTTGAAGAAACTCCTGTTAAGTCAACAATGGTTTGAGGAAATCCTGTTGCAGTTCCTTGAGAAATAGTAGAAGATACACCTGTCGGTTCAACAGAGTATTCAACACCCCAACCAGAATTACTCCATTGTTGTCTTCCCCAACCTTCTACATTAAAAGATTGTAGTGTGCCTAATGCTGTTGATGCTGAAAGACCGGAAACAGAAATTGTAACTTCATCATCTTGCCACTCGTTTGATCCCCAAGTGTTATTACCCCAGGTTGATGCCATAAGGAGGTCCTCCTTACGCTATACGAATGATTGCGTTACTTGCGTCTGCTGTTGGAAATTGAATTGTGAAAGTTCCACTAGTTACAGTTTTATCTGAACCAAAAGCTATAACTGCTACAGCTTTATCAGATTGTGTGTCATTATAAATTAATGCACCGTTTGCTGTGAAAGAAGCACTTGTGTAACTTACATCAGCAAAATCACAGATTGCTGTTGTTCCAGAAGTTGTTGGCGTAACGCTTGTTAATGTTGCACCACCTGCAGTGTATGCAGATCCTGATGTGTTTGAAATTTCGTTTGAAGTTGAATAAGCAGTTGTGCCAGCACCCAAAGAAGCTGAACTTGTATATAAAGCTATTTTAAAAGTATTACCACTTGACGCTGTAAAATTGTGTGTACCCACTAAAATTTCTTGTTTGAAACTTGTACAAATTGCCGATGATATTGCCATAATTTTTTATCTCCTATGGGTTTGCCGAGTTAACTGGTATACGAACAGCGCCATCAGTGTAGTCATCTCTTCGTCTTCTTCCAACTTGCTCATTAGCAAACTTTTGTACCTCTTGTTTATACTTATTTTCATATAGTGTCAACATATCAATTGGGCCTTTTAAGAACCCATAAGTTTCAGATAGGCAACAATATAATAGACCGTTTGGAAAGTTTAGACTGATATAATTGGTAGTGTTGTCAGAAGCTAAAGTAGCTGGCATCTTGTTATAGTGCACTCTAAATTTGTATGTTGTATCAGGGACCGGGGCAAGAAACATTCTTCCAGATGTAGTATCTGTATTACCTGTTGCTCCTCCATACATAGAATAGTATTTAGGCTTACCTCTTTTTGAAGATTCTGTTGAAGATACATATTCTTGTAGATATGTTACATCTTTTTTTTCTAACCAAGTATTAGCACCCGCTATAGAAGATGTTGAATCGTAGACTTGAATACCTCTTATAAATAAAGCACCTGCTGGGGCATTAATAGATTCTTGACCTGTTACTAAATTACCTTCTTGTTGAACTCTATCTGCATCGATAGGTATATCTCTCATTATTCTGTATTGAGAATTTAAAATTATATTTTCTAAAATATCAGTTGTTAAAACATTCGAATCTGTTTCAGTGTAATTTCTTATTTGTGTAACTAAATCTGAATAACTTAGACCGGCCATTATTTATTATCTCCTTGATGTTTTAAACGTATCTTTTTTTGTTTTGCAGTTTCCTCATACATTTCAAGATGAGGATCTTGTCTTTCACATTTAAACATATTTTTAATAAAATTAATAATTTTTTTTATCATGCTTCTATTGTTACAGGCCCAACGGAACAACCGTAGCCTCCTCCTTTTATATTACCTGTTGTAGCAGTATTTGTGTCAACTGTAAAAAAGAAAAAGTTATCAGTTAAATAAGCACTTCTTGCATCTCTACCAGGAGTACCAGCTCCATCTGAATCTGCTTTGTATTTACCTGTTCTTATTGTGTATCCTGCACTTTTTGCAATATTGGTTCCTGTTATACCATCAAAACTTTGTGGATTAGCATAAGTAAAAGAACTTCCTGCAGAAGTAGTTGGTGGTCCTCTAAATCTATATGTTGTCGAATCTGTTAAACCGTGTCCAGGTGAAAATACATTTATAATTCCTGATCCTGCAGCATAAGTTTCAAAACCATTATCTACTATTCTAACAGTTGTAGCAGGTTCTATTCTATCGGGTCTTACTTGTAATAATGCAACGCCATCTCCACCTACAGGTTTTGGTTCGAGTTGTGGTTGTTTAGGTTCGTACTCTGTATAATGTACAAATGAACCGTTCCATTCTCTAACCATTTCTCTATATGGAAATTCAAGTCCTGATCTATCTG
>WLWG01002329.1_pt1 | contig 14677 bp, 6 predicted proteins | sample 6712871 | NCBI WGS metagenome assembly WLWG01 (sample SAMN12718693, study PRJNA515312) | sponge metagenome | isolation source: marine sponge | host: Mycale hentscheli | place: New Zealand: South Island, Marlborough, Capsize Point | collected 2003-05-01
TCAAGGAAAATGCTTGTGCGTGGTGTGTTTGGATCTGTAGGATCAACAGGGAATGAATCTCCCCGCATAAGAATTGTTCTATTGAGGAATCGTGTGCCCTGCCCATCTCTACCCCCAGAAACGAGGGCAAGGTTATCTGCGTCTGTAATAAAGATATCATCATCGACGTTGATGCTTCCATGAGGATCTGCTTCTTTGCCTGATAAACTTTCCTCAATGACAGGGATAACTGAAATCTCTGTGCCGTTTTTAATTTGCCAGTTTTCATCGCTGGTAAAAGCAAATAACACACGACTATCAGACTGAGTAGCAGCGTTGCGAGCATCCGACCACACAGCAACTTCTGTGATGACGTACTGCTCTTCTAGTGGAATGTCGCCAGCAAATGAGATAAGGTTTACTCCTGTTTCGCTAAGTAGGTTGGAGCGAGAAGAGATGGGGACACGCAACATCTCAAAGTTCATAGACTGCTTATCCCATTGGGTAGTTTCTTCTCCGTTTTCATCAATGACTACGGGATTACCATTGCTATCTACCGCCTGATCTCCACATCCAAAAGAGATGTAGGAGGCATAGGAAGGTGCCTGACCTAGCAAATACTTAGAAATTAATTCTCTACCTTGGGTTGTAATCATTTTCGTCCTCAATGTCATTATACCACACGGGGTTTGCTCCTAGGCCAAATTCCTCTACCCTAGAGGCCACCTGAATTTGGACATATTCATCTTTGTTTACGTCTTGTACTTCAATGACCATATTTCCTGTGTCTTCTTCAACTGATACTGTGGTTGCATTTCTATCTATTTTTTCGTTGATGTCAATGCCAAACCCCGCAAACAGGGTATTTAGTTTTGTGCTCATCAAAATGTTGAGTGAGTTAAACTGAATGCTTAAGTCCTGTAGATTTTCTACTGGGGAGTGAATGACTGGCTCTCCTCCTACTGTGTCGTGTCTTGCTACCGACAAAATTTCGGTGCCGCCGACATCTTGGAAATAGAGTTTTTCCATTTGCTCCACAGGTGTTTGACCATAGGCTAGGTTTACCACATTCACATTAGACACTTTAACTTGAGACTTTTGGTTTTGACTTGATTTCTCTGGCGTTGCCGCTGGCCTTGGTGCGGGGGCAGGGCTAAAACCGTGGTCATAAGCAGTTACAACCCATCCTCCTGGTCCCCAATAACCTTGATCGTGTGGAGCGTTACGCCAGTCACTTGATGCACCCATCTTACACCTCCACCAAATAAGCGGTAGTGTTTATTCCATCAAGAGTTTTAGCATAGTCAAACTGATAGACAACAAAATCTTTATCTTTACTTGTGATTGCTTCCATTGGTTGTGCTTCTGTGGGTTGGACATCATAATCTACCCGCACAATGTCGCCTAGTTGCATGTGAGACACACCAAACACATTTGCTCCAATGAGTTGTCGTGGTCGTAGTGTTTTGCTCATAACCCATGATAGCATGTCCTCTGCTACCGCATCATCTTGGATGTAGTCGCTAGAGATTTCCTCAAACTCCTGCCGCCCATAGGTTGCTCTTGACTTTAGAATGTTGTCGTACTCTTCTTTTTTCTTTATAGGACTATCTATCAAACGACTACCCGACATTTTGGGGCGGTCTAGGCGTGCGACCTGTCCGTAGTAGTCATCCACAGTCAATGCTTTTGTAGTGTCTTGCGTAAATGCTACACCCTGAATGCGTAAGAAGTTTCCTGTTTCAGCATCAAGGTTGATGTTAGTGTCGGTAGCATTAAAGATTAAAAACTCTGCACCATAGGCACCCGCAATAAAACCAGAAGTTACATAAGATTTGTTATCGTTAATGACTGGCGCAAGGGTAGCGGCGAGGGCAGGGTAGGCTTGGTCGTATTTAATGTTGAGATAGTCACACTCTCGCATAATAGTTCCAAACTCATCAAACCACATGTTATAGTCTGGTAACTTCTCTGTGCCGATAGAAGACAAGTAGGACTGTTGGATAAATCCAGTCATTGCGTACTTACGCATTGCCTCTGTGTTTGTAATGTTATCTACTCCAAACACATCTTCTATTTTGTCTGTTACCTTTGCCGCCGTGTTTTCTGAGAAACGATCTGCTAGGGCATAGACATTGTTAAACATGCATTTTGACTTACCTCTTGTGAACAAAGCCATTGTGTTTTTTGGATTTTCTAGGGGGTAGACATCATCAACACTACCGATCTGCCTACCGTTTAAGTAAAGATAGAAACGACGAATGTTATTTATGTCTTTGTACTCAACACCAATGTCGTAAACACTATCCTTTTCTGTGCTCATGTTTCTTTGGTTGTCTACAAATAGTCCTGAGTCTACAATAATTTCTGTGATGCCTTCCCACAAAACATAGGGTTGTAGGTCGCCATTGCTATCTTTCATCATCTTGTAGAAAAACAGGTTGCTCATTGTTGATGCTGGTTGATCTTCTAACTTTTGGACCTTTACATCTATTCCGTTTGTAATGTTGGATTCGTCAATGCGTAAAGTTATTTCACTCTTGTCTTTACTTACGCCTTCTGCTTTCCATTGCCCTTCCAAATAGTCAGGAGCATCCATAATAAGAAACTGATCTCCCTTCTCAATGTTGTGTTCTGACTGTGTTTTTATTTTTACATCTTTGTTTCTGATGGTAAGTTTTGCTGAGTAGATGGGATTGGTTGTGTTTCTATCATAAACTTCTTGTGATAGTGCTACCATCTCAAAGAAATAACCTTGGTTGTTATCTTTATTTACCATCATTCCGATGCCCCCGCTACCCCCAATGAGCGTGGTTGCTTCTGATGCGTTCTTTGGTTGTAGCGAAACATACTCCTGTGCTCCTGTCGCACGCTGTTGTGTGTTAGACTGCGACTTGATCTCACCAATAACTCTCATGCGTGTCCCAAAATGGCGGTAGGGAGATGTGTTTCCAAAATCCTTGAGAATGTAAGAGATGTTATCAACGGACTTTGTTTCCACTAATGATCCCTGCTCTTCTTTTTTGTAGTAGTCTGCTGGCCCCTCAAACACAAGGGCAGATGACTGAATAGTTCCTCGTCGTGTAGTGTTAAACCTCTCGTTTTCTTTTTCTACCTGATAGGTGTTTGCCAGTTGGTTCTTAATAATGCCTGTGCGAGTAGATGCCCGTGCTTTTTCATTTACATCATTTATTACTGTGTCTCCGCTGGGGGTAGTCATGTCTGTGGGGTACTCTCGCACATGGTCTGCGGTAAACATTATCTCACTATTCATTAGCATTCCAAAACATTTTGTGTTGTCCGTCCAAAACTCATCAAGTCCTGCTTTATGTGTTGTGGGAGTTGTTCCAAACTGTCCTCTACCGTGCTCTTTTACTGGGCCAGGTTGCAACGATCCATCTTCGTTGTAGTAGGGTTCTGCATAGATCTGCACACGACCCGATGGGTAGATCTTACCACCAAAAGGTAAAGATGCAAAATAGTCTTGATAGTCATCATTGTTTCGCAACCACCTTACACCTGTTCCTGTAATGACGTACTCAACTGCATCAAACTTAATAATTTCTCCATTAGCATAGAAATAACCATTTGCCCTACTGAGCCATGCTGTGCCCTCTCCAAAGTCAATGATGTTATTGATAAAACGACCATCCGATGTTACCTCAGGCAAGTCTGCTGGAATGTCTGCCTCTAATGGAATAGCAGTAAGGCTGTAAGACTTTCCTGTTTTAGCAGTTGTGTTGTATTCTCGCAAGTTTTGTTCTGGTGATGCTTCCCATAGCATTGATGCTTTGTAAACCCAGTTCTGCCATTCGTTAGTGCTCATTGCTTGTTCTAGTGATGCCTTTTCTCTTTGTAGATAACGTCCTGTGTAGTTGATGGTTCCATCATTCGCTACCCGCTTTTCGTCAGAGGAAATGTTGATGATGTTAGGTAGTTTGGGAATGTCTACAATGTCTTCTTCTGCCTGCCCCCGTAGCACAATGTCTACTGTTCTATTGTCAGGTAGCGTCCAACGCTTTGTAGCAACACAGAAATCATTCTCTTCATTAAACCACATAGATGTTTGTGTGGCGACTGCAATATCTTGTAGCACTTCTGCTACCGAACGACCTGGGGCAACAAAGAAAAATGGAATAATAGTTTCTGTTTCGTCATCTATTCTAAAAAACTTATAGTTACTAAAACCAATAGAGTCAAGAAGCATAGTCACCGCAAAAGACAGGGAGATGTCTTGTAGGAATAACTCTGGTGCTTGCTCGCTTTCTAAGATGCTATAAGCATCTCGCAACTGCATAGACACATTATCAAAGTTGCCTGTTGCTTGGGGAAATCCCTGTGAGTAAAGTGTCTTGATAGGAATGGTGTTGAATGCATTTCCACGCTTTACCGTTTCATAAAAGTTAAACTTTACTTTGCTAAAAAGGTAGGGGGTAATGATGCTATCTTTACTCTCGTGACTGAATGCCCCATCATTATTGTTAAGGTCAATGGTGCCTGTGGAAACAACAAGATCTCCAATAGGGAGTGTCTTGCTGCCTAAGTCAGCCATAATGCGAGAGATGTTAAAACTCATTGTGCGATCTGTGAGGTCTGCTACAAGACGAGGAGACATCTCAATGAGGTCAAAGGTTTGGTTGGGATTTTGCATTGCATAGACAACAAGACGAATGCCCTTGATAAATGAAACCTCATCTCCTGGGTCTGTAAGGTTTGTTACTACTGGGGTTTTGTTTGTTAGACTTTCTTCATCTACCGCCCAAGATTGATAGAGTTCTACTTTATCCCACATAGGACGTTTGTAGGTGTAGAAAGCATTTTTGTCTACAACAAAATAGGTGTCGCCATCTTTTCCTGAAATAGGAAGGGCATCGCAGTCAGGCATCTCACCTTTTATGCGATAGTTATCAGGAAGTTTCCACCCCAAAGACAACTGCACATGTCCATCAGGTCCAATATCTGTGTTTTCTACTGTAGTGATGAGTTTCCATTCCAACTCTTGCTCATCATTTTCTAATAGCACTTCCACATCAAAGGAGGTAGGGATGGTTGCTTTGTCCATTCCATAGAGAGGATCTTCTATTTCATCTACCCCCGCACGAAATGGGCCTTGCTTTACTGTGCCTACATTTGTTTGCATCTTAATAACAATGCGGTTTGTGGGCACAGGATTTTCATAAACAACATAGGGGGCAACGTCTTCTATCAAACCTGTTTCATCAGAAATTCCAAACTCTTGTTCATTTTCTGTTCGATAGGATGTCCAATACTTAAAACTATCGTAGCGTGATCCCATGTAGTAGCGGGGTCGCTTATCAATGTCTTTTCCATAGTTGTTGATGTATTGTGCGGTAAAACTATCTGATGCCGTGTAACCAATGTAGAGTGGTTTGTTGATGCCGCTTCGTGGCCTATGATGTTTTACACAGTCATCAAGAGAATAAAGCAACTCCATCTTTTTCTTTGGTTCTGTAAAAGCCATTGGCCCATCATCATCAGATAAGGATGTGTAGATAGTTGTGTCTGCATCTGTTGCCCCTTGTGTGTAGGGGTCGTTCTCTGTCCACTTTGTAGGAAAATCAACACCATCTATGCCGCCCACTCTATGACGATAGTTGCCTACTTCTTTGATGTTGCCTGGGATGTTCATGTTCCATTCTGCAACTACCCGACTTTCTGCCTGGATAGTGTCGGCAGTTTCCATGTGCTCTACAAAGGCAGCATCATCTTTGCCGTACATTATGCCTCTTCCAAACTCACACTAATGTTCCACATGTCGTAGAGACCACGCTTTTCTACAGAGTAGTTAAATGCTGAGAAGAACATCTTCTTGCGATCTGTGTAGTTTGCATTACCATGAGCAAAAGGATCTGTGCTACCTGATGTGTTATCAAAACGATCATAGGCAAGGAATACCCACATTGGTCCTATTGTGTCGTAGTACCATTGGAGCATGTCTGTTCCACCTGCCCCGCCATCTGCGGTGTATTCGCTATTGGGGGGTAGTTTGTCGTAAGGTGCCTGTGAGTAAGGAGATGTTTCAGATATTGGATTTGCATTCGGATCTAGGATTTCTCCTGTTTGGTAGGCACGAGAGGGTAGCAAGTTCCAAGATGTGTTAACAACAACCTTATCATCTGTGTAGTAGGAGCGCATGTTTCCAGACACCATGCGACTGCGACTCTCAATGCGTTGCATGTCCATTGAGATAGGAGACCTGTTGTGGTCAGAGATTACAATAAAATCTGTGCCTTCTTTTCCCTTTGGTCCTACAAGACCCACATTGGGGCCACTATTTTTTACTACCTCGCCAGGATTGCGAGACCAGATCATTGCCTGTGGTTTTCCCCACTTCTTCCTATTTGTGAGATAAGAATCAAGAGCACCGCTGTTTATTGAGTTGCTGCTCACGCTATACATTACTGGCCTCCAATGTTACTGTTTTTGCGTAGTTCCAACTTCTGAATAACAATGTCTGCTACCTGATTTGCATCGGCTCCCTGAGCCATTACATTCACATTGCTATTGTTGTAGTTGTTTGTTATGTTACCCATTATACCACCAACTGCTCCCGACGATACCGCCGTTGTTGGAACGCTGAATGTTGGTGCTGTTCCTGTTGCAGTAATGTTTGCTGGAACACTTGCAATCCTGGCTTTGTAATCATCAATAACTTCTTTCGATAAAACGGCATTCTTTGCCTCAACAGGAGTGTATTTGCCTGTCTTTATAGCCCTGTTTGCTCCTGCTGCTGCCGTTCCAAATGCATTCATCAATCTAATGTTATCCTCAATAGATTGACCCAAACTCTCCTGCATTTCAAGAGCCATCACATCTAGATCTCGTGTAGCCTTAGCCATAGCCTGACGTTCTGTTTCTTGTGCAATTGCTACCCTATGCCCCTCGCTTGCAGCCGTTGTCTTCTTATTGATAAGCGCCAAATCTTCTTCATTCTTTGTTACAATTTTTTCAATTTCAGCAAGGCGAGCCTCTTCAATATCTAAGATGTCTCCTTCAAGTTCAAAGATTTTATCTTCGTACTGACGGGTGGTGTCTAGTAGTGTGTTGATTTCCGCTTGCTTGCCTGCCCTTAGTTGTTCAATGTTGTAAATCTGATCTTCTATGTCCCTGATATTGAGGTTGTTGTAGTAAGACTGTTCCTCCAACTGCCGTTTCCTTTCTTCTATTTGCTCACGAGTCATGCCGCTTTCTGCGCCAGTCAAGGATGCTAGTTGGCTGTCTCGTGATGTCTCTAGTTGTGATCGGAATTGATCGCCAGCAAACTGCATTTGGTTTTGTTGCATCTGTTGTGCTGCTGCGGCGGCGGCAGACACATCACCACGGCTCAAAGCATCTGCTAAGCCAAGTTGATCTTTTTGTTGGTTTGCAATTTGTTGATTAAGTTGAGCAACCTTGTCTAGGGAAGCAATGCGCTCTTCATAGGTTTTATTAATTGCTTCTTCTTGGTATCCCATCAACTTCATATCATGGTCAAGCATTTCGCTTTCACGCATCATTATTTCGTCGGCACGCTGCATTTCTTCTACTTGCTTCTGCTTTGTCTCAAGTTGATCGTCATAAATCTCTAGACCACGCTCTAGCAATTCTGCTTCACGCTCAATGCCGTCAATGATTTTTTGTTGTGCTTCAATCTTATCCTGAATGGGGTCAATTTGTGATTTACGAATGTAATCTGCTTCTGCCTGTAAGGTTACGTTTTGCTCTTGCATTGCTTCTTGTGATTTACCAACTACTGCTTCGGCTGCTGATTCTGCTGCCGCTTCTGATTGCATCTTTACAACTTGTAGATTCTTCATCAATAATTTTTCTTGCTTTTCTAGTTGTTGGTTTTGCCATTTAAGTTTTTCACTAGCGGTCATTTCTACATCAACAATGCGCTTTGCAAGATCAAGGGCACGCTCTTTATGCTTGCCGCCCATCATATACAACTTAGTTAGTTCTTCATTTTTCTTAATTTGTTCAGCAACAAGAGTGTTACCAAGTTCTTGTGTAATGAATGTGTCTTCTGCTTGCTTCTTTTCCTTTGCCCTTACATCATCACGAGTTTCACGGTATTGGTTGTAGGCAGATTTTTTATCTACCTTTTCCCTTTCACCCTTGCTCATTTTTGCGTACTTCTGTCGTGCCTTTTCATCCTTAGCAAGTTCTTGGATTGCTTCTTCTGTAAGGTCTGTGTTACGACGCAACCATTCAATCCATCCTAGTTTGCCTACGCTCTTTGCTTTTTCTTCATCAATGAGTTTGCCGTAGAGAACTTTGGATTCTTTGGTGTCTTCTAGTAGTTGCTCTAGCCAATCGTTTTCCTTATTTCCACCACCACCGCTGGAGCCTCCGGTTGGTGTGTTAGCAGCATTTTCACCAACTGCTTTTGCTGATTCAATAGCATCCATTGTTGCAGACCATTGATTAGCAACACCAGAAAGTTCGCCAGCACTAAACATAGAGTTGCTTTTTGATCTTAGAGCACTCATTTGTTCATTAAGTACATCAAGATTCACAATTGCAGTAAGAATAATTTGCTTTTGGATGTCTGGAAGGGCAGCAAATTCTTTCCAACTTATGTCTGCTGCTTTGATGTAATCTTTAAGAACAACTGGTTTTCCATTTTCTGTTGCGGCAAAAGTAACCTTTGTGTCTTTTTCTAGATTTTCATTATCTTCAAAGAATTTAGAAACCTCATTAAGTTCTTCTAGGTTAAGTCCAGACATCGCACCTTCTGAACTATTATTAATAGAGTTAAAGAAGGCTTCTGTTCTAGCAACTGCATCTGTTCCCATTACCCCGTCCATTACAGCATCATAGGCTTGAGCACTTAAAGTTGCATCTTCTAAGAAGTAAGATGCGGCAACACGCATTTTTTCAGCAAGAGCAATTTGCTCTTCAACGGTCATTCCAGGTGAAGCAAGATGATCTGGTCCCTTAGCAACAGTCATTTCAAATTCTGTTCTGTAGCGTGGAGGCAACATTTCCAATGTGTTGAGTAGTTTGAGAACAGATGTTGTTGCTTCTGGATTCTCTTCAATCATATCAACATAAACTTTATACTCGTTCTTTCCAGATGTTAGAATATCAAGAGCAGATCCAGCAAGACCCTTGTCGATGTCTCCACTTAGCAGACCAGCGGTGATGTTGTCTGTAATTCTTTGGGCAACCTTTGAATCATAAGATTCTTCTAGTGCTGAATTCAATGCTTCTGTTTGAGTTTTTACTTCTTTTATTTGCTCTTCCGTCATTCCCAATGCTTCTGCCGCTTTAAAAATTTGTTCGCTAAACCTATCGTCAGCAACCTTTTCTTGTAAGAATGCTAAACTTTCAGCAAGTTCATTTTGCTTTGCAGCAACATCGGCAGAAATGCTATTGTATTCTTCTAAATCAAGTGCGCCTTCACGATAGGCTAGATTTGCAGATGCTTGAATTTGTGAAAGTTTTGTTGTTGTGTTGATGAGTTCTCCTGCCGATGAAGCAATAGAGTTTTGAGTAAGTGCAACTCTTTCGCCACTAGCAGCCGCATATTCAAGGTCAATCTGTTCTGATACTTCATCTCCTGAGATAGTTCCTGCAAGTTCCTTTTGTCTCAACTCATTAATTCTTTCTTGTGCGACAACATTTTCATCCATAATCTTGCCCTGTGTTAGCATTGTGGAATTAATGTCTTCTAGCACAGCCTTTGTTTGCATGTATTGCTTGTCTTGGTTGTCTGCTCCAAATGATGTTACACCCTTTACAAGTGCCTGACCTAATGCTGGGTCTTTTAGTTCTACCGACAAAGCCTGAGAAATAGAACGTGCTGTGTCTTTATCAATAAGACCTGTAGCAATAGCAAGCCTCAACTCAGCAAGCATTGCCTCTACTCTTGCCTCACCAGAAAGGCTCTTGGCCCTTTCCACCATTTCCTGTCCTGATTCCGACTTGACGTAATCCATTGCTTTGCCGAAATTTTCTTCTTGATCTTCTGTTACGCCAGCAGTAACCTTTGCCCATTCTGCCTGTGGATCAATCTTGCCCAATCCTTCTGCAAAGTTTTTGAGTGCCCTTGCAGATCCTTGCGAATTAATTGCAAAGTCTTGTGCTGCCTGTGCTGCTTCTTGTGCTTTCTTATTTAAGTACCAAAGTCCAGCGGTAACTCCAACAACAGCAGCAACCATTAAACCAATTGGATTCATAAGCAATGGTGCTAATTGTTGCAAAGCCATCAAAGCAAATGTTGCAGGCATAATTTGTTGAGCCATTTCCTGCAATGGTCCCTCAATCATAGATGCTGCAAACACTACGCCCGTTAGTGCTCCTGTTGCACCAGAGATTTTCATGCTGCCGTTTTTGAGTGCTAGTCCAAATGTCTTTGCAGATGCCGCTACCTTAGTCATAGCAGCAGATGCAATGTTTGTAATGTTTGCAAATCTATTTTGTGCTGCTACGACTGTTCTAGTTGCTGCTACTTGTTGTTGTGATGCCGCCGCCATTTTAGCATTAATAGTTCCAAACGCCCCACTCATTCCTTGCATTCCAGGGGTAGCCATTGTTTGTGGTGGAACAGATCTGGCCCCACCATTCTTTACAGGTGAAGCCTCATAAGAATCTTGCCCCTCAATGGCTGAATTTCTTGCTTCGACATATGCCCTTCCATCATCTGTTCCATCAATAGATGCTTGTGGATGTGGACTTTGACGATCTCTTGTGTCTAAGAAAATATCCTTTTTTTCTGTAATAGATTGCCGTGCTGCAAGATATTCTTCGCCGTCTTGGATTCCAGCAATTTTTGCATGAGGGGTTTGTTGCCGCCCCAACCTCTGATAATTTGTTGCTGCGTTACCTGAGGATACGTTCATAGCAGGAACAGTTTTTGCTCTTTCTAATTTTCCAGAGCCACCAGTTGTAACTGTGTCACCAACTTTAGTAATTCCTGGAACCTTGCCTTCTCTTATTGCCTTTTGTGCTTTTGGATCAACAATTGTTGCCCTGACGTTTGTTCCAAGTTCACTAACATCAGCAATGAATTTATCAAAAACAACAGAAGCGTCTCGCAGAGGAGCATTTGCTGCCTCCACAAGATCTCCCATCACAAGAATTTGATCTCCTGTAAGGTCTGAATTTTTTGCTAAAGCAAGGTTTGCATCTTCAACAAGTTCCATAGATCCATCGGCAGACATAAAACTTTCTTGTAGTGCGTCACAAGCAACATCAACTGCTGCCAACCCTTCGGAAGTTTGTATTTCATCCAGTTCCTGTGATTCAGACCAATTGAGAAATTGTTTTTGTTTTAATTCTCTGTCTTTTTGCCACATTTCTGGGGTCATGGTGTCTTGTGCAACCGCCATTGGAATTGATCCACCCTCTCTGGTTGCCATGTTCAAGCCTTCAATTTGATGCATAACACTATCATTCAATTGCTCTAGCCTTACGGCTTGTGCTCCAAAAACCTCAACAAGATCAATTACTGCTGCTTGCATTTTTTTACCCTGTTCTGTTAAAGCATCGGCTGGCAAACTAGCAAACTCATCGGGATCAAGTAATTTTGATTTGCCTGTGTGTGCAGCATTTGCCCTTGGTTGTTGCGTGTGCGGTCCTTGTGACCCCCATTGTTTAGCCATTCCATCTTTCCACATTGATGTGGTAATCACTAAATCGCCAGATGCTTTTACTATTTTATCTGCTGCAATTTGCATGTTTTCAGCAGAGACACCAGATGCTCGTGATCTTTCAAATTGTTTTTGAATTAAAGACTCTGTGCCTCTTCCTAACTCTGCCCTTACAACAACTACCTGATTACCAACGGCAATTTGTGCTGTTGGTGTTCCTTGATTAAATCCTTGAACCGTTCCATTATTTAAAGCACTTAAGAATCCACGATGCTGATCTGCCTGACTCTTCTTTACAACAAACTCACCAGGAGTCAAAAGTGCTGGAATCTTATCTGTGTTGCCTGTACCTGGAACCTTACCACCTGTAGCCATCTTAATTGGTGGTTTTCCTGCTCCTGTTGATCCTCCTCGCTGCCCCGCCAAAGCCGTATATTGTTTTCCTAGATTGGCTACTGCTTGTGCTTGTGCGTTGAGGGCAGCAGTTACACTATTTTCAGCAGCACTCAATTTATCTGCTGCTAGTGCTGCTTCCATTTGCTCTTGATTTAAATATTCCATAGAGGTTGCGCTTGTTTGCACCTTTGAAAGGAATCCTTGTAGTGCAGCAGCGGTCTTAACAATAAAAGAGGTAAAGTTAAGGGCAAGACCAGCCAACATAACGCCTACAGGAACAACAGCACCACCAATAGCAACAATTGCAGTAATTAAAGTTTTAGTTCCATCTTCCAAACTATTAAACCAGTTTGCAGCCTTTGTTCCAAACTCAATAATTGGAGTTAGTATTTTTAGGAATGCCTCGCCAATTGGTGCAATAGCAACTTTAAGTTGTTCCATTGCTTTTGTAAAGCGAATTCCTGCTGATTCTTCAATATCACCTAACTCCTTTTCTGCAAGTGCCGCAAGTTCTGCGGTAGAGGCGGTAGTCAAATCAATAACTCGCTGTGCTTGTGATGCCTCATCAGCAATGTTAGAAAACAGAGCACCCATCCTAGCAAACTGACGCTTACCAAATAGATCAGATAGAAGTTGTTGTTTTTGCAAATCTCCTAGACCCTGCATAGCACGAGCAAGGTCATTTATCATTCCCATAAGGTCACCTTGATTTTCTTCCACAAGTGCTTTGAGGTTGATGCCTAGTTCTTCTGCTCTATCCCGTGCCGCCTTTGCTGGGGTGACTAGTCGTGCTAGAGATGTTTTGAGTGCGTTGGCTGCTTCATTTGCTCCGATGCCGCCCTCCCGCATAGCGGTAAGCATTACTGCTAGGTCTTGAACGTCTCCACCAAGACCCTTAATAACAGGGGCAACTAGAGGAATGGCCTCTGTAACGTCAGAGAGTGCTAGGACAGTTTGGTTCTCAACAGCGTTGAGGAAGTTTACGGTGTCCTCTAGTTCCTGACCATTAATTTGGAAAGCAGAATTTAAAGAGATCATTGTGTCTAGTGCTTGCTCTTGTGTAATCATGCCCAGAGTTGCAAGTTTGGTTGCTTGCTCTGTTACGTTTAACAGATCATCGCCAGTCAAGCCTGTAGCAGCAGCACTAGCAGCCAGTTCAATGCTGTCTCTTACTGTGATGCCCCATTTAGCAAAACTGATTGCTTGCTGTTCAATTGCTTCAGTCATTGCTTTTGTTTCGGTAGTAGTTGTGTCAAAATCACCATAGACACGCTTAAAGTTAACAATTTGTCGCTCTAGATCCATAAATGTCTTTGCCGCTACACCGGCCAAAATAGTCAAAGGAACGGTGAAGCCAACCATCATCTGTCGTCCTGCCCATTGTAGGTTCTTACCATAGTTGAGCATGGCGGTAGATCCTTGGTTTAGTGCCCTGTTAAGAATCACCATTCTTTGAGCCATTACCTGCTGGTTGGTTGCTGCCGCACCTAATTGCTTGTTGTAGGCCATTAGCCCACCAGCGGGACCGCCTAGTTGCTTGTAGGTTGCGTTTAGGCCCTGTGCTCTTTTTTGAGCAAGAAGCATGGCATCGCCATTTCCCCTGATGGCCTGTCCTGCTGTTTTAAAAGATTCTTTTGCGCTTCTGCTTACACCTGCCAAAGCATTATCTAGTCTTGTTACTGATGTGGTTGTTTGTTTGACGATTGATTGCTGCCCCGCCATGTTCTGTAGGCTGGCTGCGCCCATAGTCTTGTTGAGTGCTGCTACTTGAGATTGTAGTGCGCGGAGATTGGCCTGCGCTTTAGCAGTATCAATATCAACAACGATATTAGCGTTTACATTGTTAGCCATTTAATTCAACATCTCCTGGCTTTATTATACCATACCGCTAGAAATCCATGAGGTTTTTAGGGGCTTCCGATTCACCATCTGTGAACGATCCATAGTCCATATCTTTACCAAGTTGGAACCCGTGCCTTGCTCCTAGAGCACCCTGTAGTGAGAGGATATCGTTAGCGTCTTTAGCCCTACCACCAGACACAGCCCTAGCCTGGATGTCTTCCATAGTGGTGGCCTTTTTTTGTTCTGTCTTTTGTGCTCTACTACTTTTGCCTGTTTCTTTATCTAGATCAACACCTTGCATTGCCGCCGCAAATCGCTTATCGCTATATTCTTTTTCATTCATTGCTTCTAGAATAGAGACGAGTTCAGCCATGCATAGGCTGTCTTCTAACTCTTCAAAGTTCTTCCATATACCTGATAGGAAGACTTGCGACTCTAATTCAGCGAGATCTAGTTCGTCCCAGGTAGTCCCGCCGTCAGGTTTCCCGTATCATCAAACTTAATGCCTGATGCTGCTTCAATAACCTTGTATACGGAGGGTAGGTCGATGGAGTCCTCAAGACGCTCACGGTCTGTAGATAGGTCAGGAGCATACTGCTTCATAGCGATCTGTACGCACTCAAGGAGAATGTCCATGCTCTTGTCGTTATCGTCTGCCACCTCTGCTACCTCTGCAAACTTCTTCATAAAGTCACGGAGTAGCGAGATCTTTAGTGGGCGCATACTAATCTTAGTCCCGTCTAGCAACTCAATCTCAGTTGTTTCATAAACTGTTGTAGCCATTTTATTCCTTAGTCTAGTTGTGGGCTTTTTGCCTTACCCACTATTATACCACATGACGAAACCCCCGCCCAAAAGGACGG
>WLWG01002335.1_pt1 | contig 14668 bp, 23 predicted proteins | sample 6712871 | NCBI WGS metagenome assembly WLWG01 (sample SAMN12718693, study PRJNA515312) | sponge metagenome | isolation source: marine sponge | host: Mycale hentscheli | place: New Zealand: South Island, Marlborough, Capsize Point | collected 2003-05-01
AGGTACGATTTTCCGAAGCGGCGGCCCGCAACCAAGACGCGGAAGCGGGTTTTGCTCTTAAATACCTCCCCTTGGGCGTGGCGGAGGCTTAAATCCGAGCTATTTGGCACGTTCCAGCGGAATACTTGGCTCTACTGTATGCGTTTGTGGCTCAAAGAGGTTGTAGAGGGCGATTGGGGCGATGAAAATGCCCAAAAGTAGGCCAACGAGGGTGAGTACACCGCTGATTGCTTCGAGGGTGTCCTCTCCTCCGTTGTTGCTGGTGCGCATGCGGCGGCGGTAACTCATGGGATGTATCACAGTAGTAGATATTTTAGCATATTATTTTGGGTTGGCGCTCCAGCGATCCTGAGGATTGACCCCCTACCCCCGTGTGCTAGGGTAGATGTTGTTTCAAATACACCTGTAGGTTCCCTGGGCCCTGATCCGCGCGCTGCGATTCGCTACGCTACCCCGGGTAGTACTCCTGTACCCTGTGACAGTAGGTTAAGTTACCCGCGCGCCGCGGCCTAGCGGCAGATCATAGACTATTATTAAAGGGAGCCAGAGATGGCTCGATCAGAACCTTGACAATTAAAAATGACAGCAGCACGCCTACTAGCGGCGCTTGCTTGCGGTGTTTTAACGCTCGGTCTTGCCGATATAGCGTACCAACACTCGCAAGCTTGCGACAATCGCGCACACTTTTTTTACTCTTTCTGTAAAAACTAATTAACTACCATGACTAATTCATTCTGTCTGCAGCCTAACCCTAGTGTTAGCTTTCCTAGTTTTGCCTTTGGCCCTAACTCGGATCAGCAAACTGTGCAGGTAACTCATCATTATCTTGATGTTTCAAGGAATAATGAGAACTGTAAGGTGCTACGCCGCCGCACAGATACCTTATCTCTGCAGGCTGCACGCGACCTATACGGTGCTTTGCTTAAGCTCGGCTTTAAGCGCACCAAGTAACATCAAAGCCCCTCATAAAGAGGGGTTTTTTAATGCTTACTTTTCAGCGGGCGGCTCGATGCTGATATTCAGCTTGACCTCTTCTGCAGTGGTGAATTCCATCCCTTCTCCGATTGAACGCCCCAGGTCGGCCATAAGGGCTTGCGCGCTTGAGAGCTGCGATTTCTTGAGCGCCATATTGATGGCCCTGAGCCGCATGTTATTCAAACGTGCATGCATTTTGGCCTTTTCTTTCTCCCAGTCCTCCTGCAGCCAGTCGTTGACCCTTTCCCAATCTCTCCATGCGGTGGTTACGGCGATACTTTCACGATCAGAGTGCTCTAGGACTAATTGCCTTGTGCTTAATCCTGAGCCCTGCCTGAGAAAGAGTCTCCGGCAACGGGCCTCAATTACAGCATCAGGATTGCGCTTGCCGTAGACTCCTTTCCCCTTATCGTCAACCGGTCCTTTGTATCCTTCTTTAGTTTCTCTCTCAAAAGACTCAGCCATTGCAGGCGATCCGGGCTATATGTTGAACCCAATCTAACCGCAGACAATAAAAAACCCGCGCTTGGCGGGTCGTTTGGCGCTTAGCTTGCTAGTAATCTGCAGATACGCAACCAGCTGGAATCTGTAATCCAATCCGGTCTATGGATCGAGATCGATCCACCTAGCGGCTGATCTTCATTACCTAGGAAGCTCCACACACCAGCAGGGTGGATTGTGTCGGTCATATCGGCATCAGCCGTAATCCACCTAGGGACTGTGGAGCCGTCCCCTTCGAAGCGGTAACCCTTAAGCCGTAGCAGATCCTGAACGTCCCAGTGACTCTCCCAGGGATTGTCAACAGACTCACCGCGCCAGTCCAGCCAACCACACTCAGCAAAATCACCGTGCTGAACTGATTCCTCAGTGATTATCTCGTAGGTGGTTTGAAAACCCTTTGATTCTGAAAAAGACATGGTGTTGATTGGTAGGTGTGTTGCTTGTGTAGCCTATCACAGGATAGGCCGTTTTTTGCGAGCGTAGCGAGCTCAGCAGATAGCGGTTCCGTATCGGTTGTATACCTGCTCTATCGGATACTGAGAATCCTTAAGATCGGCAGCAACATAGAGATACAGACTGCAGCCCCTGCAATCCTGTTGATGGAAAACCTGCAATCCAAAGCGAGTAGCGGTACCACGCGCCAGGCTGAGCCAGTACTCAAACTCCTTCTCAGGCAACTCGCCAGTGTTGCAATAATGTTCAGCCCAAGCGTGTAGATTCCGCTCGCAACGCCTAAGCACGCCCCAGCCATAGCTGGTCAGCTTGTAGTTGCGCTTGAGAAATTCTTGGTTGGTCATGGTTGGTAGGTGTCTGATGCCCTCATACAATACACACACCATGGCGGATCCGTCAACACTCCAGCTCAATCAAAATCAAATTTGTCCGATTTGTCCAGTTTGTCCGATTATCCAGTATTGTAATTCGGTACTTACCTACCTACCTATGGCAACGCCCCAGCAAATTGCAGCCAGACACTCCGTTATCCGTGCATGGCTGGAATCCGGAATTCGTCCCAGCGATGCTGCAACGCAGGCATCAGTCCGATTTCAGATCAGTCGCTCCACCGCTTATGAAGATTTGAAAAAGGTCTCAGCAGACATAGACCTATCGGATGACGGTCCGGCAACGGATGAAGAGCCCATTTCACAAACCTCAGTTCTTGCATCGCTCCAACACCATTTCAATATTGCAGCAGCAACGGGTGACGTAAAAGCTATGGCTCAACTCGTCACTGCGATCGATCGTGCCAAGAAATGGTCCGCCCCATGCCAAACCTCCGCGTCTCCTTTCGCCTAGGAATTGTGATACAGTAGCCAAGCAACAAACCAAGACCGCTTCGTTCCCTTTGAGCGAAGCGCTCCACCTAACACCAACCACACCATGGCCATCAAATACATCGACCCTGACCTAGGCGAGCGCACACTGGCGCTTTATACGTTCAGGCATTTGAACGCACCAGGCACTAGTACAAACGCACCAGCTGTCACTAATTAGGGCCGTTTGGTATGGCGGCTTGATGCTATTAGGGGCTAATTCGCTATGAATGGCCCCTAGGAGACGCTCCAGGGGCTATGAATCGTTTATTAGGTCTCGTAGGGAGTGGAGCTGGTCGAAGTGGCGTTCTGCGCGCTCCAGGAATAGGGCTTCTTGTTCTAGGAGTTCGTCTTGTTTTAGGAGGGTTGTGACTGGTTCACCACTGCGGCGGGCTACTACGACCGCTCCACCCGCTGCTTGAATGCCAGTCATATGCTTGAGTATTAGGCTATATGCACCGGTTTGGGCTTTATACGAGAACAGGGAATCTTCCATTGATGAATGGAGGGATTTGCCTGTGGTTTTCCAGTCGATGATGAATGGCCCTTTTCCTCCGATGTCGGCGAGGAGGTCACACGCTCCAGCCATTCCTGCTGGGTGGTGGCCGCTGAATTCGACGCTATGAATGGCGGTTATGTGGTCCATTGCCCAACCGCGTAGCCCGCGAGCATAACCTGAGCTTGCCCATGGGACTCTTGGCGCTCCAGCTGCAGCTTTTTCCATTGCCCATTGAGTGAGTTTTTGAGGGCAGCGATAGAGCCCATCCTCTCCTTGCTTCCAGACCCCTCTCTTGTTGGCTGTGGCTCTGGCCAGTCTTTGGGCCAACTTGAGTACATACTCCATGTGATTATGTGCTCCAGTGCCTCGTTTTGCTGCTGCTTCTCGTGATTCATGGGATCCTGGGCGCTCCAGCCAATTGGCGAGTTTTTTCTGTTGTGCCTCGGGTGCGGTGGTGCCGAGAATTCTTGTAACCGAGTGGAATATCTCCCCGCTTAACACATCTTTATATATTCTCCCGTCGGGATCGCTTTGGTCATCACGTACCAGCGATTTCTTTCTTAGGGCTGCTAACTTATCGTTTTTATCTAGTGTCACTCAATGTAGGGCTGTTGTTCGGTAGTGTAACGCTTGCGATATTTACCTTCTAGATACTTAATGTGTTCGTCTACTAAATGCATGCTGCTGACGAACTGAACTAGGCCCTGATCTCCTTCTCCTACTTGGATCTTGTACATACCGTCAGATGTCATTGTGACTTCTGCTGGTGGGATCTTAAAAGACACAGTTTGCCCTATGTTACTTGGACTATAGCCACGAAAAAGGGGGATTGCTCCCCCAGTTTCTACTTTTTCAGGGCTCGGAAGAATGCCTTACCTAGTTCGGTGAGACCTTCAGGCTCCTTGGCTACCTCGGCTGCTTCCTTGGCCCATTGGATGTTGGCCATGGTTTCGCGCTCGGTCGCTCCACGGGAGTTGTCTTTGGCTCTAGGCATTGGACTCACCGAATGGGCTCTCTCCAATCAAGAGCTTGTTCAGGTCATAGCCTTTCTTTTGAGCTTCGTCCCAGGCTGCTTTGATCTTGTCGTCAAAACCTTTGCGACGTGGGCCAGGAACAAGGCGATACTCAGTGTTGAGCTTCATGCCTGTGCGACTGATTGTGAAGTCCCAGTCCTGCAAGTTGGCGTAGTCCTCTGACATGGAGAGACTGTCAAGCTCTTTGTTCAGACCTTTTTGGCCGATTTCTAGAACTTTGATGGTCTCGCTCTGGTAGTCAAAGACAAAGCAGGAGACTGCAAACTTCGGCTTTTCGAGGGCTGTGCCTTCGTAATTCATCCTTTGTTTGAAATCACCCAGCTCTGCTTCGATGTCAGAAGGTGAAGGTTCTTGAGTGAACCTAAATGGCTTTTTCTGGCCTTCTGCGTTTTCACCCCAGCAAGTGTGGTATTCCAAGGGATTTTCGCTGACGATTGCGAAGCGCATTGATTCTCCGTCGCCAAGCTTGCTAGCTGACAGGTAACCACCTGTGCTGCCGCTGCTGTTGACTGTCTTGGATGCTGTTGCTGATAACCAACCCATTTGAGCTTTGCTCGTTTTGGCTTTCAAACACTAGCACAGAGATACGGGGTTGCGTCAACCCTGTAAAATGAAAAAAGCTCCACAGGTGGCTGAAGCCTGCGGAGCTAGTACTAATGTTCTTTAGGATTGTAACGCATGAACTTGGCAGAGTTTTTGGCTGTCTTGCCAAACGACTGGGTGTTGGCTCCTATCTACAAGAAAGGCGCTCCAATGAAATCGGGGAGGGCTGCCACTGGCAAGAATCCTTTCGAGCCTTCCTTTGACAAACCATTCAACAAGCACGATGCAAAGCTCGCCTGTGAAAAGAACCCAACGCTTGGTGCTGTTGGCCTGTTCACTGGTACTCGTGGAGGTGGCATCGTCATCCTCGATGTCGACAAAAACTTGGGTGTCCTCCAAAGAAAGTGGGGCACAACCCTTGATGGTGCTCCCATGGTCACCTCAACCAGAGCCAATGCGGCTAAATACGTCTTCCGACTCGATGAGGCTCTGTGGGGGGAAGTAAGCGGGTTTAGCCACTCTGATGAGCATTCAGATGGCTATGAGGTGTTGTGGGGGCCTCAGGGGCTCATCTACGGCGATTATCCCGGCTCTAGCAATGGGAAGTATCCCGAGGGTTCTTACAACTTTGAGGGGGATCCTGACAACGTTCCAGCTGCTCCTGATTGGTTGATTGCTGAGATGAAGTCGGCGAAGAAGCCGACTGGGTTCATTAAGAACAAGACGGCGCTCGACCTGAGTGATCGGACTGAGGATGAAGTTGCTGAAATTATTAGTGATTGCACAGAGGTAATTCAAAACCGTGGGTCTGGGCAGCGTGAGCATTGGATCAAGATCGGTATGGCGATCCACTCGGTGCTGCCCAACGAGAGAGGGCTTGAGTTGTGGTCCGATTGGTCGCGTAAGGATGCTGAGTTTGCTGATGAATGGGAGAAAGGCAATCCCTGCGAGAACACTTGGAAGTCGTTTAAGCCTGGTGCTGTTGGGCTGGGCTCGCTGATTTGGCAGGCCGATAGGGCTGACCCCAAGCGGACACGGTTTGATGAGAAGAACAAACAGATCCTTGCTGCTGCTGAGGCAAAAGTTATTCAGGCTGTACGCACCAGCTGGTTGAGCGGGGAAGAGCTGCTTAAGCGTGCCAAGGAGCTTGAAGAGACTGTTGAAAATCCTGCGCTGTTAGATCAGGGCAAGCATTTACTTGCTCTTGAGGGTGGCAGAAGAGATGGCTCTGCCATTGATCGGTTGCTTGATGCTGATCTCAGCTACGAGAGGACTGGGGGTGGTGGCCCTAAGCGGGTTATGGAGCTTGACTCCACAGCATTTGAATATTTGATTCCTGGTCTGTTGCCTAAGCCTTGGACTCTGCTTATTCACGCTGATGGTGGTACGGGCAAGACAGCTATGTGCCAGACGTTGGCTAAGCACATCTCGAAAGGTAAGGCTTTCAATATTCACGGTGGGCTTGTTGACGTTCCAGCTGGAAAGGTTCTTTGGCTGAATGGTGATCAGAACGAGAGGATTCTTAGGCGTCAGTTTGAAATGATTGATGCTGGCGAAAATATTGATGTTGTTGGTGAGTGGGATATGCAGTGGTATCGCAGGTTCTGTAAGTACCAGGCAGCTGCTAAGTACGACATGGTTGTGATTGACAGTCTTGATGGCTGTAACGACTCCAACCCTTACGAGGAGAACAGGAGAGAGTTTGCTCTACCGATAAAGCGGTTGGCTAGGCGTAATGGGGTGGACTTTCCAGCCTGTTCGATTCTGATTATTCATCACAACACGAAGGAAGGAAAGTTCAGGGGTACCAGCGCTATTAAGGCTGCGGTGGATGAGACCTGGAATATGCGGAAGGTGAGCTTGGAAGAGCTTATGGAGTTGGCTTTACCTCTAAACACTCGGATGGTTTCTGTTGAGAAGTCTCGGGATGATCGGGAGGGACACAAAATGGTGTTCTCTTTGATGCCTGATTACACGTACAAGATTGGACCCATTCCCGAGACAGAGCACACAATCAAAATGGATACTCCTAACCAACACACGCTCAATGTTTTGGAGGTTATGCGGAATGATCGTAGAGCTTGGACAGTTGCAGAGCTTGTGGAGCATGAGTCTGTTGGAGGACAGCACCGCAAAAGAGCTATCCGCTACGGCCTACAGAGGTTGGAGCAACAAGCGCTGATTGAAAGGTGCGATCCACCTGTGGAAAAACAGCATGGAAGGAAGCCTCCGGTGTACTACCGCGCCGTTGGTACAAACGTTCCAGTTCCCTTCTCTAAACGGGTACTTGGTAAAACCCTTCCAGAAAGTGTGTCAATAGACCAGAACGACTGCACTGGAACGAATTCAGTTGACAAAGCAGATTGTCAACAGGTACCTTTTGTCAACAGCTCTGCGAGTAGTACAGCCACTGGTACGACTATTACAGAAGTGAGCCAGGAAGCTGTTGACAAACAGGTTGCTGTTGCCACAGGCTCTGTCAACAGAAACGACTGCGCTGGAACGGATGAAGCTATTGACACAGATCTGGGTATATATAAAGAAATGCGCCAGTCCTACTGGGATTAGCTTCTGGATTGGCTAGCACTTTGATGGCGTTAGCTACGGACTGTGCTACGATTGCGCAGTCCGAACACTTCTATGGCACGTCCTCGCATTTCGACCACAATTTCGCACCAGGCTAGAAACCAGCTTTCTTGGCTCTGTGAGAAAAACCGCAGACCTCTCAACAATATGTTGGAGGCTCTTATAACTCTCGCTTTTGAAGAAGCAGTTTCTCAATTACCTCCTGATGAAAAACAGGCTGAAATTGAAATTGTTTTTTCCCCGCACACCTATTTTTCTGCTTACTAATGTCTGCTCGCTCCTACGAAGGTCAACACACTTTTGCTGCTCAGTACAACACTCAGTACGATTTCAAGAAAAGTGAGGAATGGCTTACTTCAGTTTTAAACATTCCTACATGGAGAACTGAGATTCCAAAAGTTATTGGTTTAGATGAACCGCTAGAAGGTCCTTGGATTGAAGCTGTTAATGATTTTTTACGTGCTCCTTTAGGTCGAGTTGTTTGGCACATGTTCTGTGTTGAGTCGTATAACTATCCATTACGTCATGACATTCAAATTGGAGATATAACAAAAACAAAAATTGTTGAAAACGTTAATGGGTCTGGTAACTCCGTACTTGATATTCCTAGAATTAGAGAGATTGCTGATGAGGCTAGAAAACAAACTAGACGCTCGGTTCTTTTGCCTTCAGGTATTGACACAAGTTTTGCACGACTGTTTCAATACTATGAATGCTATAAAAAAGATAGAGCACCTTTCTTTAAATTGCGTAACCGCACATTAGGAAAGATGAAAGCTAACTGTTCTGTTTGCGGAACAGTTTTCGACTCTGATGGTTACGTTGACTTTGGAAAAGGTCCTCAGTGTTTTGTAGATCCCAAAAAAGATCCACAAGTATCTCCAGATGATTTTGACTTTTTCCGCTATGACGCGGATTGGAAAATTCAAGGAGGTATTACTTACGAAAAACGGGACAACCGCCTTTAAAAAAGGTTCCAAGCCCCCACATGGGGGCTTCTGTGCTATTGTATTTGAGTTCACAACTAACCAATCACCATGAACACATTCGAGTTTCCCCATTCATTGCTGGAGCGTGCCAAGCAGATAACGCTGGCTGAGCTACTTGACACACCGTTTACACAGCCTTGGTGCGTCAGCATGATGTGCAACGCTACTAACCCCTCTACGTGCCCTCCGCATGAGACCACAGAGGAGGAGATGCTTGAGTTCAAGCTGTCTCAGCTGGTGCGTTCCATCCCCACTTCGGAGCGGAACGAGCTGTTTAAGATTTGCAGCGACGCCATTAGTGCTCGGCGTGACGAGCGCGACGAAAACCGCACCATCAAGAGAAAATGAAAGAGATCAGACTTCGGATCAGTGAGACCGACCTGGCAGCTCTCGACCATGAATCAGCACAAACAGGGCTATCACGTGCAGAACTTCTCAGGTGTAGAGCAGGCGCACCCCGGCGCTACACCCCTGCGGATTACTCGCTTCTGGTTAGCAAAGCGAATCGCGTCGCTGACCTACCACGTGGACAGGTGGAGCGGGTCGTCAACTTTGTCTTTACTGAACTCATGGGGCCGTGTGAGTCGGCAGCCAACCTTTAGCAACAAGCTGTTCCACAGTCTCTTGCTGCTTAAGATACAAAGCGAGCAACTCGCTACCAATCGCCTGGAGCGTATCTGGATCGCGACAAGACTCAAGCTCTCGCTTCATCCGCTCCAGCTGGAAGAGGCGTCGGGTCGAGAGAGTCATAATGGCTATAGCAACGGGGAGGACGTCGTGGAAGAAGAATCAGTTGTCTACTCAACGCTCGATTTCTACTGCACGACTGAGATCCCCAGTGTCCTAGCCATTGTAAGATTCACCACCTCGGACGACCACGAGCGTGTGTTTGACGTGACGGAGATGGTTTACAGGGATTGCCCTGAGGACTACTGCAGGTTGGAGGAGGACGTTCCAGAGGCTTTGTCCCATGGGATTGACGTTTCGGTGCTGTCCCACATCGACCCTGAGATGCTCCCTGAGATCAATGCATTTCTGATTGATGCGGACGCCACTGAAGTGTGATACGGTGATGGGGTACATTTTCTAAGGAGGCGACTCAATTTCGTTTACTTGATTAGCCAACATCACATCACCGGATATGTAACCTGGGTTTGGTCACCCAGGTTTTTTGTTGCGTGAAGGTTATTGAGTTTGAGGGGAACGAGAGGGGTTGTCTGTTTACCTATCACCGCACCAGGGAAGGCCCCAACTACTACGTGGGGTACTACCGAAACAGCAGTCAGCTGTTCTATGACCCCAAGAATGCGTGGCGGATGCTAGGCGTTGCAAAGTTCACAGATACTGGCAAAGCGCTTAAAGAGTGGTGCTTGGCGATGCATGAGCAGTACGGTGCGGAGATTAAGGAAGGTTTCGCTGATGGGTCGTTCGCAGGTGACACCAAAACGATTGTGTGATACCTTATTGGAGTTACACGCACCAACTACCATGACTGTTCTAGCTATCACCGGCTTCGAGATTCTTGTCGAGGACGCTGGCACCTACGCTTACATTTCAGCCGACGTTGACGTACTAGTAGATACGTACTACGGCGAGCCCATCACTGTTCCTACTGCTTGTGAGGCCAAGGTCTTGCTCGCTGACGACACCGACCTCAACCAGTTCCGTCACGATGCTGAGCAGATGGAATTAGCTGAAGACGTGTCCCTTTGGGACTACGTTGATCCCACCCCTGATTACGAGCCAGCTCTTGCCGGATACTGATCCTGTCAACTCTCCAAGCCACTACACCCACGGTGGCCTGGAGTGCATCGATGCCATTGAAGCGTCGATGCTGCCCGATAAATTTCAGGGCTATCTCAAGGGCAACATCCAGAAATACTTGTGGCGCTACGAATTTAAGGGTGGCGTCCAGGACCTGCGCAAAGCCGATTGGTATCTCGATCGGCTGATCAAATCCCACGAACCCCCTCATGACTGACTACACCACCTATATCGGCATTGAGCATCTTGAAAGGCTCAATACCGCCACATCGATCTGTTTCGACTGTGAGACGCTCCAGCTCAAGCCTGAAATCGGGAAGCTACGACTGCTGCAACTTGGGTCGACCGCGAGAAAAGTCGTGGTCGTTATCGACTTGTTCGCAACGTCGGAAGCAGACCTTGAAAAGCTTGATTTATTCTTTGCGAACGGCACTCGCTTTTGGCTCGCACATAACGCAGTATTTGATCTGGGTTGGCTGCAGGCGTACGGCTGGTTTCCTAAGGGGGATATTCACTGCTCGATGCTGGCGTCGAAGATCCTGAATAACGGCAAGCCAAACATGAAGCACGGGCTTGCGCCTGTGGTTAAGCGCTATCTCGATATTGAGTTAGACAAGCAAGAGCAGCGATCTGACTGGAGCGCTGAGCTAACCGACTCGCAGATCCGTTATGCCGCAAAGGATGTGGAGATGTTATGTGAGCTAGACCGTCGAATCCATCGGGATATTGTGCAGGCTGGGCTTGGCGATGCTTACGCGCTGGAATGCAGGGCATTACAAGGTATGGCCTCGATGACCAACAACGGGCTACCTTTCGACAAGGGTGCGCTCCAGGGGATTGAGGTTGACTACGAAAAAGACATTGAAAACCTCGGAAGAGAGTTTCATTTGGAGTTGGATGATGCATTGCCACGAGAGCACAAGTTGCCTAGGGAAGACGATGGCAATTTCAATCTGCGGCCTCGGGATACTGGGCGTATTAAAGATGGAACTAAGCAATACGCAGGATTTAATATCGCTAGCCCAAAACAGCTGCTGGAGAAACTGACGCTGGTGTTGAACGAAACTCCGATCGATGCCAAAACCGGGAAACCAAGTGCGTCTCGAACAGCATTGCGGGAGTACGCAGGAAACCACAGCGTTATTGCTACTTATTTGCAGTGGAAGAAAGCTGAGAAGCGTAGGCAGATGGTTGCAGCGCTGCTTAAGCATCAGTCACCTGATGGGTTTGTACGTGCCAGCTACTGGCAGCTTGGTGCGGAGACAGGCCGCATGACCTGCAGCGATCCCAACTTGCAGCAGGTTCCTAGGGATGCGCAGTTCAGGGAGTCGGTGATCGCACCAGAGGGGTGGTCATTTGTTGGGGCTGATTTCTCACAGATGGAGTTGCGGCTGCTTGCGGTGGTGGCCAAGGACGAGAACATGTGTACTGCTTTTATTGAGGGGCAGGATTTACATACGGTTACGTCTGAAGCACTGGGCTGTGACAGGCAGATTGCCAAGTCTGCAAACTTTGGTCTGGCTTATGGCTCCGGGGCCAAGGGGCTGCGGAATTATGCAGCTGGGATGGGCGTGCAGATTACGCTCCAGGAAGCAACAGACGTTAGGGACCAGTGGCTGGATACTTATTACGGTGTGCGGGCTTGGCATCGCAGGTTGGCTAGGGCAGCAGATGAAACTGCTCAGCAAAAAATGCCTTGGATTCGCGTTCCAGAAAGTGGCTTCCGGCGTTTTTTGCCTGGTGATATGAACCGGCTGACGATTAGGGCCAATGTGCCAATTCAGGGTGCTGGTGCGGCGATCCTTAAAACTGCGATCGGTTCGCTATGGAAGCATTTGCAGGGCAGCGATGATGCCAAGCTTTGCGCTGCGATCCATGATGAAGTGCTGCTTTTGGTACGAAAAGGGCAAGAAGAGGAGTGGATGCAGATCTTAAAGGTTGCAATGGAGTCGGCAGAGGCTAAGTGGTTAGGTGTCGTTCCAGCTGTGGCTGACGTGAAGACCGGGGCAAGCTGGGCTGAATGCCACTAGTCACAAAACTTAACACTTCATAGGGGCGCTAGTAAAATTAGGTTTACCTTGTTTGCTCAGATCTTCGGTGGATTCAGAAGCTCTGGGCAAGTTTTGGTTGAAGGTGGACAAACGAGGTCCGACCCAGGATCATATGGATTCGAGGTGTTGGTCTTGGACGGGGTGTAAATCGGCTGATGGGTATGGCCGTTTCTATTACAAAGGTAGGGATTGGCGGGCGCATAGGCTTGCGTTTCTATTGGCAACAGGTAAGGAGCCTGCGGTGGTGCTGCATAAGTGCAACAACCCTGGGTGTGTACGCTCCAGTCATTTGCAGGCGGGGGATAGTAAAGAGAACTTGTTAGATATCTTGATTGACCGGATTTATCAGGAGCGCGATGTAGCCTGAAATGTTGGCTGCTTGGGATTCAGTTGGAAAAAGGGTTTGTAATTGCACGGCAGGGAAATGTTTGGCATCTCAAAATGGCGGGGAGTAATACTGAAGCACAGTTTGGAACGTTAAGCTCTTGTATGAGGTGTGCTTACTGGCTGGCAGATGGACTCAAGGACTGGCAGACAGATAGCAATGGCGGAACTGCTTGAGGCGTGTAAGACAAGCTGGGTTAGTGACATCATGAGGGCTACCAAGTTCCTGGAGCGGGCCGAGGAGGTGCGCACTGGGTGCCGGAAGCAACGTACCAGTTCACGTACCAGGCAAAATCAGGGTGCGAAAAAGAAGGCTGCCAAGCTGGATCAGCCTCTTAGTTGGTAGTGTGCTGTAGTATGTGAACAGTTGTACTAATTGAATGGCCACCCGTCACGGAGCAAAAATATACGTACAGCTGTTGCTTGATCCCAATAGGGCAAAGTTGCTGCAGGATTTGGCGGGGGAGCAGAACAAACGTACTACCGCAGTGATGAGGGACATCCTGTATTCCTATTTGGAGAGGACGCTTCCGTCGTCTGTGTATGGGGAGGCTGCGGCTAAGGATCACGCGGTGTGGAGGGAGTCGGTCAGCAACAGGGTGAAGGGACGCTCCAAGAAAAAGAAACAGGAAGGATAGGGTGCTATTGTATTGGGGTTGTAATTTACCTCGCAATGACACGTTACGCTTTGGCTCGTTCCACCTCTGATGGGTTGCAGTATTTGGCTGCTGCTTATGGGAATAGTGGGGATGGGATTGTGTACACACAGATGCGTATGGACGCGGGTTTGTATATAACTATTGAGAAAGCTATCGATGTGTGTCGGTCTCTCCGCCAGAATAGTTACTCTGATCTCTTTGTTGTTCCGGTGGAGGGGGTTTAATGTCCGATACAATGGCCGACTATTTGGCAGAGATCGGGCGCTACCCCCTGCTCACTAAGAGTCAGGAAATTATGCTGGCGCGCCAGGTTGCTGTCTGGGTTGCAGATGACAACTTGACTGCTAAGCAAAAGCGCATTGGCAGAAGAGCGTACGACAAGTTGATGAACTGCAACCTTAGGTTGGTTGTTTCTATCGCTAAGAAGTTTAGGAATCGGGTGGGTAAAGCAGAGATGCTGGACCTGATTCAGGAGGGGAACATCGGGTTGTCGCATGGGATCAAGAAGTTTGATCCCGAGCGAGGCTATGCGTTATCCACCTATGTTTATTGGTGGATTCGGCAGGGTATTACTCGGTATCTCAGCTGTAATGACAGGATCATTAGGTTGCCGTCCCACGCTGGGGAGATGTTGGCCAAGCTTAGGGCTTGGTCGCCGGGATTCTTTTTGATTCATGGGAGGGCTCCAACCCTTACGGAGTCGGCAGAGTTCTGCAACATCACGCCCGAAAAGATGTCGTTGTATCTCGACAACGCTTACGACGCAGGCAGTTTGGACAAGCCGGTGAGTAGCACCGATGGGGAGACTACGCTGCTGAGCTTGGTGTCTGTTAATGAAGATGCACTTGAAAAAGTTGAGAATACTATCCGTTTGGAGGCTATGGATAGTCTGCTGGAACGTTTAAAACCTGATGAAAAAGACTTAGTCATGCGGTACTACGGCATGAATGGGCGGAGTCCTGTCACCTTGATGACCTTGGCTAAGGAGGTTGGGCTTTCAAGAGAAAGGGTTAGGCAGAAAATAGCTGTTGGGTTGAGAAGACTTAGAGTATTGGCAGTGCAACATCCCCTGCTCTGATGTCTCGTCTAACGCTCGAAGGTTTCACTAACTTCTTTACTTACTATCAGGGTGAGACTCAGCAGATGGATGCCATCGGTGAGCTGTGGCGGAAGATGCCGGTCTCCCTGTTGGAAGAGGATGCGGACTGGATCGTTAAGTATCGGACCGCTCCAGTCAAAGAGGAGAAGGCACCGGGTGCGATCAGTGTGATCAATGCTGCTGGGCTGCAGCTGATCAAGGAGTTTGAAGGGCTGAGGTTGGAGGCTTATATCTGTCCGGCTGGGGTGTGGACGATTGGCTATGGCTCCAC
>WLWG01002337.1_pt1 | contig 14666 bp, 27 predicted proteins | sample 6712871 | NCBI WGS metagenome assembly WLWG01 (sample SAMN12718693, study PRJNA515312) | sponge metagenome | isolation source: marine sponge | host: Mycale hentscheli | place: New Zealand: South Island, Marlborough, Capsize Point | collected 2003-05-01
AGTCGGATCTTCTAATACTTTATTAGCTGCCAAATTAAGCATTGCAAGCAGGCGCTGCGAACCATCCATGTGAGCAGTCACAGGGCGTGGTTTTGCGTCCATATGTAACTCACCACGAGCTCTACCCGTAGCTAATTCATATGTTGCTAAATCTACATTTCTATGAGGAGTGATATCAAATTGATATGCAACTTGATCTAAAGGTCCACCAGCAAATTGCCTCACAACTTATGTCCATATTTATATGTTCTCCTTAATATTTTATCTACTATGTATAACTAACTAATATGAACTTACGGCACTAAATGAGCGACCTACCGGTCGCTTACCGCCGGTTTGTCGTCATTTGGAGGATATTCACTTATAAACAGAAGCAATACTTGCCGAAACAACTAAGTGTTTATAGATATTTTTGAGTCAACAACTATTTCTGAAGATATTGAATGAAGGATTAGAAGATAGTGCCGAACCCCGGCTTACTTCCCCTATCAAGCAATGGCTTGGACGGGACTGCAGTCAATCTATATGTGTCCGTATGGGCAACTTCATTGAAGAATATTTCAACCAACTATTACCAGGCAACATCAGAGAGGACCTCACTTTGCATAATGCACAGTGGTGTATCTACTGGGATAATGACTGGCACCAAGTAGACCTACTTTGTCGTAAAGACACCTGTATCTACCATCGAGAGATCAAATGCAACCTCACATTGGGACATGGTCCTAAGAGAGATATACGCAGACGTGAACAATCTATTGTTGCTGCACTTGAAGATAAGTACAAACTACGTGTCGATAGTGCTGTCTTCTGCCCTTTCATAACTAGGTCACGCTTTGTAAGCAACTTAGGTATGATTGAAGGGTTGCAGGAGTTTATTGATAAGTTCGATATTAAGTTAACTGTTGATGAATTTCAACAGCTAGGTAGTGATCGTCATGTGCAAAACGTGTTATTTGGTAGTTAATGTGTGGGTCCTGCAACGGGTTAGATAATGAACACATTAAGAGGAGCCTTCGGGTTCCTTTTTTTGTGACAATTATTAGTAGCAACCTATCGGTCGCTATCTATCACACTGTCCTATGACACTAAACCAATGCACTTACCAATTGACACCGCCGCAAGCGGAAACCTCACTGAGGGTTACAGCTTCACAACCGAACAACTTTGTTCATCAGACCAACTACTTGTAGAACTGCAAAATGGCAGATTTTTTGCTGGCAAGCGTGAAGAGTACGAAGACTGGTTAAATGTCGGCGACGTAACTCAGAACGAAGCAAACAAACTCGAAGCAGAGCTACAACTTGTTGAAGCAGCCCTCAATCGTGGAGCGTTAAAGATTTGGAACGTTGTACAAGAAGTTCACGACTATGTCGATGGCGTCTTTTACTACACAAACAAGTTCGACTACGAACTAACAGTCTGAATACCTCCTTGAATATCTAACTACAATTAACACTAAACCAATGCACGTACGAATTGACATTGAGCAGTTTGAAAGCATCCTTCAAAATGTTCATACGACTATTGAGCACAATCTTGATTTTGTAAATCGACATGAGTACCCAGAAGCTTCTGGCTACGCCCGCGGCGGATTAATGGGCATAGAACTTGTCCTTAAAACACTTAAAGAGACAAGCATCCATCAAGATACCTGGGATTTAATCACTGAACCTACTGACTAAAATTACTTTACTTCTAGCCAGGTAAAATAGATACATACTGATATCTATTGACGATGGGTAAGAAGAACAAAGGTAAATACGACAAGCTTAGCTATCTCGGTAAGCGAGAAGCTGATAGAAAGATGGCCAAGCAATATGGTATTGATGTTTCTGAATACGGTAATGGGGGACGTCCTGGTCAACATACTACTAAAAAATCTTACGACCAACTCAAAAAAGATGTATCCCGTGCTGCTGCTAACGACTACGACGTACGCCGTTCACTAGAAGCTGCCTCTCTGTCTGGTAATAAAAAAGCACAGAAGATTGGAAGTATTAGTAATGCTTCCGATGCTTATGCTGCTTCTCGCTTTATGGAGAAGACTCATAAGAAACGTATGGAACTAGGCGGTGCTTATGATGGCGCTAATGACCAAGGTGCTGTAACTAACTACTGGGTCAACAAAGACCGTGACAAATTAAAAGCTTCCTTTGCTACTGAAGATCAAGCAACTGAAGCTGATCCTGATGGCGACAGCGTTCTTCAAGACTTTGATGATCCTATCGAGTTTGAGCACAGTCAAAAAGTCAAAGACGCTAAAAGTCGTGTTGATAAATACACTATGAACTTAGGTAAAAATAACCTCTTTGGTAAAGTTAACGACCCTGTCTCCAGTTCTAACGATCAAGCTGCTGCTGCTGATTCGTTCGTCAATGGCTACAAGAAAGACTTATCAACTGCTGCTAATCTTAAAGAAAGTAAATCACAGAACATCAATAACGCCATTGATACTGCTCGTAGCATCTACCGTACTCAATTTATGTAAAAGCTACACAACTCAGCGTAGTTTTTTAAACAAGCAAAGCCCGGTCTATGACTGGGTTTTTTATTTTGTGTTCAAAAAAGCTACGCTAGCTACGCTAATTCCCTATATACCCAATTTAAAAATAAGTATGGGGATACTACGTAGTGCCTATATAAAAAAGACATATATAGAGAAACGACTGTAGCAAGCGTAGTTTTGTAGCAATTTGCCTGTACCCCAAGAATTGACGAGAGCCAGTGCTTGTAAGCACATTCGAGCAAAAAACCGTGTTTTTAAAAACCACACTTCTGTAGAACTGTAAAACTGTATTCACTCATAAACATAATGTTGCACAATAATGCTCTATCTAAACTACAGACCGTAGCTAGTTATGCTAGGAGGTGGTTTGCTGGAAGCATCATCAAACGAGTAACAGTAGTGATGCCTCTTGACATCCACAAGCGTTTGAAGTTCATCGGTATCAATGATGACACAACTATGAACGCTCTAATCCTTAACGCTGTAAAACAGTACTTAAGTGAATATGGGTCCAAATCGAGCAATGTAGAAACTGACTAGTTGTCAGTGTGAATAGTCCTTACGTATAACTCAGGGGCCGCTTAGCAGCGGCTTTTTTCTTGCATGTCCTATATATGACACTCACATGGTCCTCTACGAATTGGGCTCAGAACCGGGGACGAAAGTCATTCGGTCGTCTAGTTCAGAAACAGACAGGCCCTATGACGGATGCGTTCTTCCTCCACAGGCAAGTGCGATTGAGGAGCTCCACGATTGGTCACTCAACTTCAACACTGGAGTTAATCCCTATTGCTTGTTCATTGACATCATCGGCTACTCCGTTGACCGATGGGGAGCCTATGCCTACTGTCACGACCTTGGTGACTGCGGAGAAATCTTTGGCTACAAAGAACTCTGCTTATTAGGTGACGCACTAAAAGTATTCGAGAACCACGGATACGATGACGTTTACACTTGGTGTGACGCTCTAAATAGTGCTGAAGAAGACTACAATCGTTAAGCTTATTTGTTAGCTTAAGGTTTGCTAAATAATATTATTAAACATATGATTAAGAAACTAATTGCAGGAGCTGCATGCCTTGTATCAGCTTGTATCCCTGTTAGCGCTGCTAACGGCACTATGCTCACCAGTTGGTATGGCCCAGGCTTCCACGGACGCCTCACAGCTAACGGTGAGTATTACAATCAATACGGATATACCGCCGCACATAAAACACTACCTTTCGGTACCCGCTTGGAAGTCTGCTATGACAGCTGTGTCGAAGTCCGAATCAACGATCGTGGGCCTTTCATTGGTGCTCGTGAGCTTGATTTGTCTTACGGCGCAGCCTATGCAATCGGATTAACACATCCAGGTGTAGCTAATGTAAGTTTCACTTACTTGTAAGCCCATCTGTGTGAGTTCCGCGATAAAGTATAAACAAGTTGGGAGCATTCCCTGCTCCTGACTGTTGTTAAACAGGAGAAAAGAATGTCTAAAACTATTAAACGAGAATCAACCAAAGGATTTATTCAACACCTTGAACACGAGCTGAAAGAACGTAAAGAAGCACGAGACTTCGAAAGAGATTATAAAATTAGGACACAAGATCTAGACCTTTGAGTATATCTACTGTGTCGAAACGTTAACAATCAGGCTATGATTGTTAAGTAAGGTTAACCACACCTGAGTACTACCCAATAAACAAACACCGCATTAATTAAAATGGCTTCAACAGTATTACAGCGCTCCGGCGCTAATTCTAACTGGGAGCGGTTTTGTGACTGGGTAACATCAACTGACAACCGCCTCTATGTGGGCTGGTTCGGCGTGTTGATGATTCCTACGTTGCTTGCCGCAACCATTTGCTTCATTATCGCCTTCGTTGGCGCACCACCTGTAGATATCGATGGCATTCGTGAACCAGTTGCTGGATCGCTCCTTTACGGAAATAACATTATTTCAGGAGCAGTTGTCCCGTCTTCAAACGCAATCGGACTGCACTTCTACCCAATCTGGGAAGCAGCCTCCCTTGACGAATGGCTCTACAACGGCGGACCCTTCCAGCTTGTCGTCTTTCACTTCCTTATCGGTATCTACTCTTATATGGGACGAGAATGGGAACTTAGTTATCGACTAGGTATGCGTCCCTGGATCTGCGTTGCTTACTCTGCACCTGTTGCAGCTGCATCCGCAGTCTTCCTCGTTTACCCATTTGGTCAGGGTTCATTCTCTGACGCTATGCCCTTGGGTATCAGCGGAACGTTCAACTATATGTTGGTCTTCCAAGCAGAACACAACATTTTGATGCACCCTTTCCATATGCTCGGCGTTGCCGGTGTATTCGGTGGATCACTGTTCTCTGCTATGCACGGCTCACTCGTTACCAGTTCTTTGGTACGTGAGACAACTGAAACCGAGTCACAGAACTACGGTTATAAGTTTGGACAAGAGGAAGAGACGTATAACATCGTCGCTGCTCACGGCTACTTCGGTCGCCTGATCTTCCAATACGCTTCGTTCAACAACTCCCGTAGCCTTCACTTCTTCCTGGCAGCCTGGCCTGTTGTCGGCATCTGGTTCACCGCCCTGGGCGTAAGCACGATGGCCTTCAACCTGAATGGCTTCAACTTCAACCAGTCCATCAACTCTGCTGACGGTCACGTCATCAATACCTGGGCTGATGTTCTAAACCGAGCTGGTCTTGGTATGGAAGTGATGCACGAGCGTAACGCTCACAACTTCCCATTGGATCTTGCATCTGCAAGCACCAGTCAAGTCGCATTGACTGCACCATCCATCGGTTAATATCAACTTAGAAGAGTTACACAGCCTCACTTCCGTGGGGCTTTTTAATACCAAAAATAAATGATTAAATCACTTTTCAGTTTTATATTTGCTGCCGTTATGTGGGTGCAAGTCCCACAATGGAGCGACGACTGGTCTAAGTGTGCTGTTGATGTACCTGACGTTGCTTGTCATTGGTATATCACTGCACCTGATAGCACTATGGGTGAAGGATTTAGTTGGGCCAATGCACCTTGGTTCTCTGTTGAAGGACTAAGAGATGTTGGTAACCTAAATAACACTGTTGAATCATTACAAAAAACATTATGATTAAAGCACTAAGCGAAGAAGCAGTGGACTTTACTCAAGAAGAATTGAATGATGTTCGTGCTGCAGTAGTTCTCTATATGCAGAACAATATCTCAATTAGAAATCCTCGTTATCAAGAATTCGAGGTTATACTTAAGAAACTTAACAAAACATTACAAGAAAAATGACTACAATTATTGAAGACGGCGGACGAACAAATATCTACGCCAAAGAACCACAAGTACAAGTAATGGAGGTCAGTGTGACTCACAATGAAATCGCAGAAAAACTCAACGGACGCCTTGCAATGCTGGGCGTTATTGCTGCCATTGGCGCTTATTGCGTTACCGGGCAACTTATCCCTGGTGTATTTTGATTGGTCTGGTGGGTTCTACTCAGGACCTACCTTGAACATAAGAATACAATGGTGAATTAAATATAAATAACCTGCCCTTAGCCGCTTACCAGCGGCTATATTTGTGAAGTGGGTTGAGAGAACAACCCGTTATTTTATATCTGCTAACAATGCACATATCTGGACCACAGCTCCAAGAACTCACTGAAGTCGTGGAGGACACAATTGAATATTTCTGCGACAAAGAACAAGTATCAGGCGAACTAGCTTGGACTGTACTGCAGTGTCTCGCCACAGCAAAGATTGCTGAGCTAAAAGGAGAACTCATTACTGCTTGAACAGCTGTTAAATAACTATCAATCAGGGGCTGCCTACCGGCAGCTCTAGATCTTTGTGCCCTTAAGGGCAAATGTACATTTCACTTTGATTTACTTATGACACAACTCGCTACTTATGACAACGCTGCTCTCGTTTCTGAGTTCAGTGGTGGTACTAGTACTGACGTCTCAATGATGATTGGCGTCGGTCTAGTCAAAGATAGTGAAGCTGTATTCTTCCAATATCTGGGCGAGGAGCAGACTCCTTCTGCCTTAATGATGCCTTCTGGCAAGCCACTTACCCGTCTCTCTAACGTCAAGCTCTCTGGCATTGACATTGCTGAAGATGTCGGTGAGTTCAAGTCAACCAAGCTCAACCTCTTCCTGGAGTCCTCTCAAGGACGTGTTGTGATGCTTACTTCTGGTCTGACCACTATCTGGTCTCAAGCAGTGCTTACGTGCCTTATGGGTCTGTACCACAGCTATGACCTTGACACTGCCTTCCAACTTGACAGCTGGAAAGGTAACAGCAAGATGCGCCCCTGCTTTGCCGGTGTTCGCCTTGCTGGTGCCAAAGTCTCCGACCAGGAGATGTATGACCTGCTTTCTGATGCTCGTGCTGATCGTGACTCTGTCAAAGTTACTCAGCTCTGCCGTAACGCTGTTGAGCAGCTCAAGTCTGCACTTGGTGTAGAAGCAGTCGATGTTGCTGTAGAAGACAAACCTGCAGTTGATCCTGACGCTGCTGATCTGTTCTGAGTTAATGGCAAAGCCTAAGAAAACGAGTGTAGTCGCACGTATGCGGCTCGCTCGTACTTACCTCACAGAGGTTCTACTTAACTTACCTGTTAAGGCTGATGAAATACAAGTCAGTACATTGTTATCAATGCTTGATCACTTTGCTGACCATCCAGATTCCTATTTAGATTTTATTAATGAGCCAAGAAACACCAAGTAGCGTGAAGCTATCAACTGAAGATTTGTATGACATTTCCTGTCTGTGCCACGCAGCACTTGCACAGGATTCACCTCATCCTCCAACTGAATATTTAAATCGCATCTTGAATATGACCTGGGCTTATTTGCCCTCGTTCTACAAAGACAAGATCGAACATTACCTGGCAGACAAAGAGTATCTCCCACCTGCACCAAAAATTGAAATTGCCCGATGATTGACTACGAAATTAAATATGTAGATAAAGAAGGTGACTTTCAAGAATATGAGGTCACCTCTACAGATACACGCACAGCGATCAACAATGTGTTTGAACTCTGTCCAGATTGCAGGCGCATTATCCGCTGTGCTCCCAAACCTATGTTTAAAGACTAATGTTAAAACTAATGACTGAAATGGAGGCTATTGCAGTCTCTGAACCTCATTTGGGCACTGTGTTTAATCCCACAACCCACGAAGAAGATCCGCATCTTGTTTATGACGCGGAGATTCAATACAAGCGTAAAGATCCTGCTGTTCGCTTAATTCTTTGCTCTTCACTAAATGATGTTGTTATTGGCGAACCTGTGATGATTTCCTATCATTCAGGAATGCGTTGTTATCAACATAGCCGCCACGTTGTAACATCAAGTAATACAAACTGTATCGGCGGATTTTATTTTACTGACGGTACTCCTGCTTAATTAAATGATGAAACAGTATCACCTCTATGTATTTACCCAAGACGGGTGTGCTCCTTGCGATCGTCTCAAGGACCACGTCAAAACTCTTACGGAAGACGAAGCAGCTGAGTTGGACTTTGTCCCTCTTAAAACGTCCGAAGGCGATCGTACAGCGCTTGCGGAGGAGCTATCGGTGGAACTCACGCCGACGCTTGTTGTCACGCACGAGACTGTCTCTTGTGACTATGACTCGGACCTAGGTTATGAGTTCTGCGATCTCGAAGAGGAATCAGTAGAGCGCTTTGTTGGTGCTAACAACATCATCGAGCATTTACAAACAACACTTGACGCTTATACATATGCACACCCTGAATGATTAAATGAGTAAGAAATCGAACGTTATAGAAGCGAAAGGAGTTATCTATAAAGAAAGCGGCAATGGTTACTTCAATGTTGAATTGTTTGAACCTGAAGCTCACCAGTGCCTTTGCCGCGCATCAGGAAAACTTATTACTCGCAAGATCCAACTATTGGTTGGTGACAAAGTTACAGTAGAACTTAGTCCATTTGATTTAACACGTGGGCGTATTACATTACGCGAGAAATGATGTCATTACAAGATCAAGCAAAAGCTTTTAGGCAAACGTTTAATCAAGAATGCCTGTTTAATATTTCACACTACGGTTTCATCAAACAGCAGATGTGGAATATGCAGTGTGATTTGATTAAAGAAGAAGCAGATGAATTTCTTGAAGCAGCGGACGAATGCTTTGCTGACCCTGAAAATGTAGACAGGAGAGAGGATCTGATCAAAGAGCTATCCGATCTTGTCTTCGTTTGCTATCAATTTGCTGCAGCATTCAACATCGATTTAGACAAGGCAATGGCCCTCGTTTTTGAATCGAATATGAGTAAACTAGATGAACAAGGAAAGCCCATCTTTAGATCAGATGGTAAGGTTTTAAAAGGACCTAATTATCAACCACCCGACTTATCGTCGTGTGTACCTAAAGTTCATTTCAATTGTTACGATACTAATGGAAAATAAGCAAGTAATTGCACGCACTGGGCGTGTTCAAAATTGGATCGACGATCCCAATAGCCGTTTGCCTGTGAGTTGCACGGTTGTTGTACCAGATGACAGTATGGAGGGACCAAATGGAATCGAAGCTTCTTGGCGATTTGTGTCGCACGCACTACGATTTGGGGCTGGTGTTGCAGTCCATCTCAGTAAACTGCGAGCCGCAGGAACTGACAACGGCAAAGGACTTACTGCATCAGGTCCGATCTCGTTTGGAAAAATCTATAGCTGTCTTAACGAACAACTTCGTAGAGGAGGAGTCTTCAAAAACGGTGCCGTTGTCCTTCACCTCGATCTCGGACATCCCGATATCCTTGAGTTCATCGAGACTCCCCGGAGCGAACTTCCCTGGGCCAAACGGTGTGTAAATCTCACCAACATTGATTGGGAAAAAGCAACTCGTGAAGTTAAAGATGCCTTGCTTGCGGGTATTGCTCGTGGTGATATTTGGCTTGCCAAAATCCGCACCGATCAGCACGGACGCAGGATCTATGCAAACGTTTGCTTAGAGGTGTTTCTACGCTCCCGTGGCACTTGTCTGCTCGAACATATCAATCTTGGTGCCTGCACACTTGAAAAGCTCCCTGGAGCCTTTGTGAGCGGGATGGAAGAATTAGTTGAACTACATCAAAAAACTGGTGTTGAGAAAACAGGTGAATATCTTACTCAAGAAGAAGATCGCCAAGTTGGACTTGGAATGCTTGGTTTAGCTAATCTCCTTGCGTTGGAAGGAGTTACGTATGCTCAATTCGGTGAAGCACTCAAGCAACACCTCTATGAAAGTTACGATACAACTGTGACTCCTGAAGCCCTTAAGATAGTTTTAGCACTTCAGCAAGGGATTACGTCAGCCGCAGCCGTTGCCAGTATGTCCAAAATGGATCGTGCTTTTGCAATTGCTCCGACTGCCTCTTGCAGCTACCGTTATACGGACCGAGCAGGCTATACAACAGCCCCCGAAATCGCACCGCCGATCGGGCGCACAGTTGATAGGGACAGCTCCACCTTTGGCGTTCAACAGTATGACTATGGCAACGTAGAAACTGCTGAAGAGGTTGGTTGGGACAGCTACAAATCTGTAGTTGACGGCATTATGGAAATGCTTAACCGAACTGGCCTCTGCCACGGCTACAGCTACAACACCTGGAGCGATGTAGTTCAGTACACCGATGAGTTTATTGACAACTGGCTTGCTTCACCGCAGACCAGTATGTACTACTCACTACAGGTGATGCAGAATACACAGGCTAAAGATGATGCTTTAGCTGCACTTGATGGTAACTTCGGAGAAATGTTCGGTTTCAATGAGATCGATGATGACGACGAAGTACTTGATATTTTTAACGACCCTGCAGCCTGTGTAGGTTGCGCAGAGTAAACCAATTAATTTATACAAATGAAAGCAGCAACTCCTTACATTCACTTGCACGCACGCAAGCGCACCTGGACTCCTGTCCAAGTCTCTGCCGGCACCTTGCTGGACGGAGGCGAAGAAGTAGTACAACGTGCTCTTGCCTTACGTTGTCTTGAGATTCCCGTAGGTGACTTCATTAGCGAAGCTATGAAGGGTGACTTACCTGATATCGAAGGTTGCAGGGAGCTGCTTTTAAGCAATGTAACTGATGAAGAGAATCACGATATCGCGCTTAATTACGCAGCTAAAGCGCATAAAATCCCCGCTCGGTTTGAGGCGGAAGCTGAACGCATTAAGAACGCGTGGCTTGAACTGGACCGCCATCCGGTCCTTAAGGCCGTGGTGCTTGAGCGTTCCGTCTTCTTTGTCTTACTCCCCATCTTCCGATTCCTGGGAGACACTGGATTGCGTACGACAAGTGCCGACATCAGCCGAGATGAGCAGACCCACGTGGCTGCCAATACGCTCGTATGTGAAGAGCTCGGTCTTAAATCTGACAAGGAGCTCAATAAGCTTAGGCGAGCTACGGTTGCTTGGGTGCTTCAGTCCCTCAAGGGGGAGAGCACTCACAAGCATCTCTCGTCAAACTTCTGGATGGGAAGTTCAGATAGCTTGTACACCCGTGGAAAAGCAGAAGGACTGAGTGACACACGTGCTTCACGTATGCCCGCCTTCTTTGAAACTAATAATGTAAATCTACCCCAATATGCCTAGTACAAAAATACAAGTGTTTGAAGAAGGTATCTGCCCTGATACTTTCGATGACACCACGCTTCCAACTGATATTCACATCGTCACATTTACTAAAGACGGTGTAAAACAGTTTGATGCTGTACGAGCTTATACAAAGACTGATATTTTTGATGAGTATTATGACAAGCTCGGTAAAAACAACCCTATACACTCAATTGAATCCGGCTTCGGTCGAATTAAACCTATCCTTTATGGCAAAATCAAAGCGCAAGACTGATTATATAAAAGAGCTGTGTGAAATCACACGAATACAAGCAGAAAAACTTACAGTTAAACAGTTAAGACAATTATTAGTAAAATATGAACTCAGCAAAGCTGATCTGGATTACACCAGACGCTGAAAAACTTGTGGGCAAAATTGCCCGTGTATCTAATCCTGCTAACGAGGACAATCCTAATGTCGAAGGTCTACTCAAATACCTTATCAAGCACAAGCACTGGTCACCCTTTGAGATGGCAAGTATGTGCGTCGAGATTGAGACTACTAGAGCTATTGCACCGCAAATCCTTAGACACCGATCCTTTAGCTTTCAAGAGTTCTCGCAAAGGTACGCTGTAGCTGTTGACGCACCTATACCCAAAATTAGACGTCAAGACGAAAAGAACCGGCAAAATTCTATTAACGATATTCCGCTTCAGATGCGTAGCCGGTACTACGACAGAATTAACCAGCACTTTGATGCAGCTTTTGAACTCTATGAAGATATGCTTACTGATGGTGTAGCTAAAGAATGTGCACGTGCAGTGCTGCCTATCAACACGCAGACCAGGCTCTATATGTCAGGTACCATCAGAAGTTGGTTACACTATGTAGACCTGCGATCTGCTCACGGCACACAGTTTGAGCATATGAAAATTGCAGAATCTGTTCGAGAAATTCTCCTTCAAGAAGTACCCACAATATCTCACGCAATGTGGGGTTAAGTGATTATATTAGAGGCTGACCAATGAACAGACATAATGAATTTTATTGCTGCAACTGTTGTACTTAAATCCACTTCACCAGATCCGGTTACAGCTTACGGGCTTTCTTATCGCACTGCTGACGCTGTTGTTCCCGGTGGGAATGGTAGTTCAGAGGTACGACTCAGGCTCCTCTGCTACGACCGAGCAGGGGCAAAGCTTGATGCCTTCACAGGCTGGAAAGAAGGCAACCGTGCACTGATTACAGGCAATCTGGTGTTTAGTGACGATACAACTAAGCCTCTTGACTTAATCGTTGGCACTATTGAAACAAATGTGCCTCAAGATATGTACTGCAACCAAGTAGTACTCGGTAACGCATTCTTTGGCTCGGACGAAATCCGTGATCGTAAGAATGGTCAATGTGCCGTAAAAATTGGAACTACACTAGATAACTCAGATGTTACCACCTGGCTATACCTCGAAACTCACGAATCACGGAAACCCAAACTCACTGACCGAATCCGCAAAGGACGTCCTATCTGTGTGCAAGGGTACATCCGCGAGTATCGGAAAGACGATTCTGACAGCCCTTACCGGGCCATTGTCGCGTCTGACTTCAGTACTCGTAAAGACCAGCAACGAGCTCGAACGAACCCGCAAACGAATGGATCGGCAGCTGGCTACGCGGAAGTTGATCCGACGCCGGATTACTGAGCGTAATCGCTACATTGACGAAGGCTGGTACGGTTGGGATCAGCCTATTTATGAGAGCGATCCTAACGATCCGTACTGGCATTAAGTACCCCAAAAGCTCCCGCGCGGGGCTTTTTTAATGTTAAATATTTTCTCACGTTTTAGTTAAATAGTGCTTATATTTGTATGGTCCACGATTTATAAATATGAGCCTACAAGTACTGCCTCCAGAACTTCTGGAGACACCCAAAGATAAAATTGAAACAAAAGAACCACAACCTTACTGGAAACCAAGCAGCCTTAAAGATGGAGAATCAGAAGAGTTCCGTTTGCTTGGCTGTTATGAAACCGGTCACGCAATTATGGGCTGGCAATACGCGTCTGAAAAGCGGCGCGATAATGGTGAACTTGGCTTTGCTGGTTACGTCGTTACTCGTAGTCACCCTGGGCAACCGGATGACATCGCCCGAGAAACCGACTGGGCCAAACCTGACCGTCCCAAAATCGACGGCACCTTCGTTAAGCCACGGAGGTTCCTTGCTTGGGTAGCAACCAGCGCTGCCCGTGGTCGTTTAGAGGTACTATTCATTGAACAAAAATCACTACGAGAACAACTCACCGAGATTCTTCAAGAGATTGAAGACTACACTTGGACCGAAGATGGACTTGCTAATTTTTCGATTAAGATTAGCCGTAAGGGAGCCGGTCTGGAAACTTCATACAGCATCCTTCCAAAAGTCCGTAAAGTACCAGATAAGATTAAAGCGTCTTGGGACAAAGAGAAAGACACTATCTGGCTGCCTAACTTCTTTGAAGGAAAGGACCCATTCGACGGTAAGCAAGTTGACGCTAAAGGTCTTCCAGCTGGTGGAACCGACAAACGCGGAGCCCACGTAAACCCTACAACTGCAACTAAAAAAGTAAAAGAGGAAACTGAATTCTAATGACTAACATTAATACCGAAGGCTTGCCACCTGAAATGCAAGCACGTATCGCAGAAATTATTGAGAAAGCAAAATCTAATGCCATTCCTGCTCAACCTACTGGGCTTGTTCCTACTGTGCCTGGTGGCGTACCAACTCCTCCGGCTCCTATCGCACGTCCTCCCTCGCTAATGGACCACGTGATTGCACTGCGTCAAGAAGTTGACCAGCTGCGTCAACAAGTAGCTGCTGTTGGTCAAGTATCAGAAGCAGTAGGTAATGCAGTGGGGCAAATGTATGCGATGTTTCAACAGCAAACCACGCCTACAGATACAAGCGCAACGTATAGCCAGAACTTCCAAGAGCAGGTAACTGACGAGGACTACTGATGTCTGATGAAAATCTCGGACCAGTAGAGAAGCCATACCGTATACAGACAGCACAGGGCTACCGAAAATACTTATGTTCTGGCCTGTACATGCCGTCTGTTACTACGGTTCTCTCAGCTACTGAAACTGAAAAGTCTAAAGCAGGCTTAAGAACCTGGCAAAAGAATAACCCTGGTGCCCTTGAAGCTGCATCTAAACGTGGCTCTGCTATTCACTTAGGTTGTGAAAACTACCTACGTGGTATGGATCCAGGTGTGCCTGAAGAGTATCAAGATTTCTGGAGTGGTCTTACACCTTATTTAGATTGGTTTGATACAATTCATTGGAGCGAACGTCCACTTCGCCCTGACTGGAATCACCTTCGTAGTGATGACAGAGAAGTTGCATATGTCTGGAGCACCGAGCATCTTTATGCCGGTTGCCCTGACTTAATTGGAGAAATCGGTGGTGTCAAAATCATCGCTGACTTCAAGACAAGCAACGGTCCATACATGAACTGCTTCCCTGAGAAGGGTGACCGTATGGGCTTTGGTGGATTCAGGAAGTACCAAAAGTGTGCACAACAAATGGCGGCTTACCGCCTTGCATTATTTGAACGTACTGGTTATAAGTGTGATGTTGCTTTGATTATTG
>WLWG01002338.1_pt1 | contig 14666 bp, 24 predicted proteins | sample 6712871 | NCBI WGS metagenome assembly WLWG01 (sample SAMN12718693, study PRJNA515312) | sponge metagenome | isolation source: marine sponge | host: Mycale hentscheli | place: New Zealand: South Island, Marlborough, Capsize Point | collected 2003-05-01
CAGTAGGCGATAAATTTCCCGCATTCTCATTGCCGGGTATTGATGAAAACAACGAGTTTGTCCAAGTAGACATACATGAAAGTTACACCCCACATAAAAAAGATTGGTCTGTAGTTTATTTCTATCCTAAAGACTTTACATTTGTTTGCCCAACGGAAATTGCTGGTATGGATGTTTTATCATCAGAGGCGAATGTTGTTGGTATTTCAGGTGACAATGAGTTCTGTAAACTTGCATGGAAGAAAGAAAATGCATTGATAGGAGATATTAATCACACTCTAGCCGCTGATTGTGGATTAACACTATCACGTGAATTAGGTATTGTACATGAACAAGCAGGAGTTTGTTATAGAGCAACGTTTATCTTTGATAAAGAAAGAACTATTCAGCATGTATCGATCAATGCTTTAGATACAGGTAGAAATGCAGATGAAGTACTAAGAACATTAAAAGCATTACAAGCAGGCGGACTTACAGGCTGTGCTTGGGACGAAGGTCAAGAACTCTTAGGTTAACTTATAAGTATTGTTGTGTAAAGGCATCATTTAAACCGCATGTCTTTGCACATACTTGAAGTTTGCCATCGTTACAACTAGTCTTTTCCCAACTATCTTCAATAAGATTAAAATAATTATTCTCTAATATTTCTTCAATTGTATAATTGAGAGCATTGATTTTATCTTTTCCAACTTTATTAATTACAGACCATATCTGACTACCTTTAGGAGTGTGATACCAGTTGTACATTTGTCCTGCTACCCAGCAACAAGGTTGTAAGATTCCTTCAGCACTTACATAGATACTTTTTTCTTCTTTTACTTTACATTTAATGGGTGTAGAGTCATAATGTTGTTGAACTTTAGAATGTGGATTGAATAATTCTGGGTTTAAATTACCTAATAAATCTACTTTTTTTGTTGGAAAAATAATGTCTTGTTCTTCGGCTATACTCGACATCTCTCTAGTATATAAATTGTCGTAGGCCGCCCCTCTGGGCTCTCTAATGACGATTTCAGAGCCATGTCTGTCGATTGTTTTGATATATGTTTTAGTGCTTCCAGACACACTAGAAAAGAATCTACTAGACGTTTTTACTTGAAACTTTTGGAAACCCATTTGCTCTGAAAGTCTTTTGGCCTCTTGGACTTGATGCTCATTATGTTCAAAGACTATATACTCCCAATGAGCAATTCCACCAGCATCTATGAAAGACCCTGCGTTCTCCATTATCTTGTCCCATATGGTATTTTTACGATATAAATAATTGGTATCTTCTAGTCCGTCAATACTAAAAATAACATACCCGTCAGTGCCAATAACTTCTGCTAATTCTTTCCACCAATATGTAGTTCTTGCTGATCCATTAGTATTCATGCTCAAGTATATTGTTGGGTTAACACTTCTAAAGTGTTTAAATACTTTTAATGTGTCTTTAGCAACTATAGGATCTCCATAATTACCACACATAAACATATGATTTAATCGTTGAATAAATGTGTCAGGAAAAATAGTAACGATATCATTTAATGATAGTTCAGCATTTTGCAACCAAGGATTATCTTCTCCTCCGTTTATGTTTCTTGCACACATAGGACATGCGGCATTGCATTTTTCTGTAATTTCTAAATGTACTGTTTTAATGTCATTATAATCATACATTACTTTCTACCGATGATCATGTAACGATTGTAACTTGAACTCCCATAATCAAAGTATTTTGTTTCTTCATAAAACAATTCACTCATTTGAAATCGTTCTTTTAATGCTTCTAGTGATGAGCAAGGATTAGTAATTAACCAAGGTTCTTCTTCTTTAGATACATCACTTGATTGTATACACACTAACGCATTGGGATCAACGTTGGCATACCAGTCATCACTCATATGTTCTACACTACAGTTAATTACTACAGTATGTCCTTGCAAATTATAGTTGTCTGCATTTGTACAAGTGTTTCTAATTTGTGAGTTTGTGCCTAGCATATAGCCTTGACATAATATATCAGCGCCTCTAATCGCCTCTGAGTCGATATCTATGCCTAAGATGTGTTGATACATGCTTTTATTACGAGTTAAAAGCATAAATCCTAACAGATTATACCAACAACCTACTATGGCAACTACAGCATTTTTTGGTATATACTGTTCGATAGTTTCACAAAGCCATAGTTTGCTTTGTGTTTGACCATGAGAAAAAGATAATAGATCCATAATACTATTTAATGGGTAATAAAACCGTTGACAAAAAATAATGCGACTGCTATAATACTCACTAAATATATTGATAAATGCTACCGTAACTCAGTGGTAGAGTAACTGATTTGTAATCAGTAGGTCGTCCGTTCAAATCGGACCGGTAGCTCCAATTTAGGGGCCGTAGTTCAGTTGGGAGAACGTCTGGTTTGCAACCAGAAGGTCGGCGGTTCGACCCCGCCCGGCTCCACCAAGTGCTAAAGAGAGTTTATGAATCTTAGAGAAAAAATAGATAACAGAATGGATCAACTGCAATCTTGGATGGAGAGCAACTATCATTTAGAAAATGCCCAAGAAGTCTACGACCATACTTTAACAATCAGTAAGTTTTGGTCAGTGATGTCAGAAGAAGACAGAGAATATGTACAGATGGCTCAGAATGCTTGTGAAGATAAGCAAGTTTGGGGAAAAGTTTGATGCAACACAATTTAGCCCGGGTGGTGGAATTGGTAGACACAAGGGACTTAAAATCCCTCGACAGTAATGTCATGCCGGTTCAAGTCCGGCTCCGGGTACCAATCACATGTTAACAGAAAAAGTATTAGAAGTCAATCATTGGTCTGATCGTATTTTTAGTTTTAAAACAACTAGAAGTGAATCATTTAGATTTAACTCTGGTGAGTTTGCTATGATCGGTCAAATGATTGCTGATAAAAAAATAATCAGAGCATATAGTGTTGTTAGTCCTCCTTGGGCTGATCACTTAGAGTTCTTAAGTATTAAGAACGTAGGTCTTTTAACTAATGAGTTAGCAAACATTAAAGAAGATGATGAACTTATACTTTTACCTAAATGTACTGGGACTTTGCGTAATACATTTCTAACTGAAGGAGGTAAAAGATTAGTTCTACTTGCAACAGGCACAGGACTTGCTCCTTTTATGTCAACTATAAGAGACATAGATTTAATAGAAGCCTATGAAGAAATTCATTTAGTTCATAGTGTGAGAGACAGAGATGATTTAGCATACTGGTATGAGTTGTTGTCTGTTTTTGAAGACGAGCCTGACTTGCATGAACTATTAAAAGACAAATTTGAATATACAGCCTTGATAACAGGTCAAGGAGATCCACGTATAGATGCAAGATTTATACAAGCAGATGATCGTGTTATGGCATGTGGTAATTTACAATTTAACTATGATGTAGTCGAGTGGTGTAAAGAGTTAGGCATGACTGAAGGATCAAATAGAGAGCCCGGTCAGTTTGTTATTGAAAAAGCATTCGTGGATCAATAGCCAAAAAAAAGCAGACCGAAATCTGCTTTTTAATATTCTAAATTTACTCTTTTGTAAATAAATGAATCAGTATTATTGCTACTAACAGTCCAACTAACCCTTGTTCACCAAGAGTGTTAACTATATTAAGCAATCCGCCGACAACATCGATACCCATTAGGTCACCGAATAGAATGCCTGCTAAAACACCAAGACCTAATAGGCCCATAAAGATGTTTGTTAGTCCTTTGACTAGGTCATTGACTATTGCTATTACATTATTCATATTGAGTCCTCCTCAAATATTTGCATTATTGCATTTCCTCACTAATATTTAGTGGATTTTAGGGTGTTTATAAAGAAGTATTCTTTAATTGCTGTTAAATAACGGTTTTTTTGGGTAAATATTAGACTTTTCGGATAACCCACATACGAGAATGAGCAGATGCTTCATTGTTTGGCATAACCACAAACGGATCAGAAATTAAATCTAATTCAATAATATTGTCTTCTTCAAGTTGATCAATCTTATCTTTAAAGCCCATTGACTCAAAAATATTCTCACCTATCGAACAAACTAAAAGTCCGTTTGGTTTTAATATTCTAAAGAACTCATCTAAACATTCTGTACCTAGATGTCCTCTTGCTAAAAATCCTACACACAAAATTGCATCTACAGAATCTGTATCTATATCAATTGGTTCTTTTAAATTTGTTTCAGTAAGAGATGTATAGATATTTTTCTTTTCTGCTTGTGCTAACATCTCCGGAGAGTAATCAAGACCATGTAAATTTGTGTAGCCTATATCAGCAAGAGTTTGTCCTGGCCATCCCGAACCGCACCCTGCATCTATAATCTTAGCATCTTTGGCAATCCCAACATTAGGAAATATAGATTTGATATATGTGGGATATGCATATCCACCTTCTACCATTTCTTCATCATACACTTTTGACCAGCCTACATACAAATCTTTTAATTTAGTATTATCGGTTTCATCATAAGTTACTTTTAGCCAATTAACGTGATCGTTCATTTTTTCTCCTGAATTTATTTAATTATACATAAATAACGGTTTTTTACATATAATACTATTTAGACCGTTAAAAACCTGCTAAATAATAACACGGGAATGCATTTTGCACCCCGTAGAGTGAAATCAATGGAGGAAACAATATGGATTTTCAAACAATACTAGCAATTGCAATTATTGCAGGCGTTGTGTTCTTTGTGATGAAAAATCGCAAAGGCAAATCTACAGGTGGTTCAGGTCGTGCCAAATCAGGTGCGGGCGGTTCTATCTCTAAATACAAAAACGCAAAACGTAAGTAAGAACTAACCCATCTTATCAAATAATAACATTGCTAAATGCAAGGAGAGAAAATATGTTAGAAAGCATTAAGAGTCTTATATCGGCTCATTTCGATAACGTAATAAAATTAGTGATAGCACTATCATTAGTTTGTATTGCATCAGGTGTCAACGCCGCTCCCACAATGAGCGGAACAGTTGGCGTATCATCAGACTATATCTTCAGAGGTCAGTCACAGCACATAGGTAACCATCAACTCTCAGCATCGTTAGATGCAGAGTGGGCAGGTATGTATGGAAGTGTATGGGTATCAGAAGTAGACTTCGGTGACGGCAAAGCCTCACATGAAATCGATACAGTTGTCGGTCTTAAGAAAGACTGGGAACATATTGGTTTTAACGTAGCCTATATTGATTACGCATATAGAGGTGATGAATCTTTAGACCGCGAAGAAATATTATTGTCTGCATCTATCGCCGGTGTTACGATGTCACATTTTATGGGACAAGACGAAGCACCAGACTACACAGAATTTTCAACAGGTCTTTTAAAGATCGTTGATGTGGCGTATGGCGACAGAGATGGAGTAGGCACACACTGGTCAATTTCAAAAGGATTTGATATGGCGAAAGGTCGTGTCTCTGTAGGTTGGACAGAATTTACTGCTGATGATTTTTCAGGACACTTGGATGAAGATAACTTATATGTAAGTTACCTGTACACATTCTAAGTTAGTTACGAACACCAGGCGCCTCTCATTTTGATTGGCGCCTTTTTTGTGGCTAAAAATAATGTTTTTAAATATGAGGCATAAATAGAGTCGAAACATTTATAACCTTACGTTATAAAGTTTTATAAGGGTCATGAATAAAGGGAATAACACACATGCACAGAACACATAGAGTAAAAGAACAAATAGAATTGGTATGCCTCATTAGTATCTTCTGTTTTTCAATTCTCGCAATCAGCCCTATATAATATTACACACAGAGAATATAAAAATGGTCATTGACACAAAAGTTAGGTTTAGTTTTTACACAATGCTTATGATATCTTTACATACACTAGATAGTGGCGCAGGTATTATGTCAGCATTACGGAACTATGAAGGTTCAGCACACTACAGACATACAGGAGAATTATGAATACTATCAAATTAGTAATCAATAAATCAGGCATTTTTAAGAAAGTAGATCAGAAGTTAGAAGTATTATGTTACGCAATGCTTTGGGGATCGATGTTTTTATGCATGTCACAAATTTTTACAATATAAGGCAATATGAAACAGGCAATCATTTTAGGTTTGATAATTATACCGTGGGAAATACCTGTACTTTTTGCTATCACAACATTAATAACTTTACTTTAACATGAGTGAAACTAAAAATTATATAGAAGCAACACCAGAACAACAACAAGAATGGTTCGAACAAGACTTCTTTATGAAAGGGGACTTTGATGTAATGAAATTGTTTGTAGTTGTTCCCGCAGTCATACAAATCATAGTATTTGGTATGATGTTAGCAGTAATGTATCTAAATACATTTTTGTTTTGATGTTAAAAAATGCTTTTAAAGCCCTTATGGGTTTGGGTAAGCCGAGTGGACCAATTGAGTTGACTGCTACAAATATTTTGATTTTTGCATTCCTCCTTGCTTCACTATTTTTGGGAACAGTTTCAGTTCTTCTGCTCGGTACTTACTTTTTAAACAACTAGACTATTAACTTCTACTTCATCAAACATTTTAATACAACGAGTATTAACTTCATTGCCCCTTGTTATCCATTCAAAATTAAATGCCTTTCCAGTTCGTTGAAATCCTGCTCCAGCATATGATAACCATGCTGTATTTTTAGGGAAACTCCAACAACCTATTGCGTTTTCATGGTAAGCCTGTGACACAGTTTTAAGTAATAACTTTTTTCCTATAGCCCTCTTTCTGTATTCTTCTTGTACAAACAAACCTCTTGATCTATATAATCGATCCATTGTCATGTGTCCAGAGTTACAACCTACAAGTTTATCATTATCAAATGCTCCCCAAAACGTAGGAGTAAATTTTTGATTTTCTAAATCATAATGATCAATGAATTCAAACTTATATGTTTCTTCATTTTTAACTTGTATTAAAAAACAACTCATAGCACTTGTCGGTTCTAAAGACATATTAGGCATATACTTTGTCCACATAGTTAGTATATCATCGTATGTAATTTTTTTAATATGAATCATATAGGAAAATCTATTTTATACATTGCTTTATCCAGTGAGCCTGGTAAATACAAATCGTCTTTATGAGCCCAACGCACAGTAAATGCTAGTCTAGGTTTTTTATCTGGACTCATGTTAGAATTAACTCCGTGAAATGCGGCATTCCCGTTAATAGATATTGCTTCATTTTGTTTGGGTCTATAAACGTAACCGCTCAGAAAGTATAACTCTCCACCATGCCCGGGAACATGATCGTGTAAGTAAAATGTAAGTGATCTTGCTCTTGCATGTCTGGCTGAAGGAGTATTAAAAAACTGATCAGCCATATCTGCATGTGCATGAAGATAACTTTGATAGTCTAAGTAATTAAGGTGAAGTCTAAAAGGTATCCAATCTTTATTATGTGGGTTTTGATTCTTAAATGTATGAAGATGATGAAAAAATACAGGATGAATTGTTTTTCTTAAATGATGCCACGTCCAATCAACTATAGAATCAGACGATTGAAACCACCAATCTTTTTCAGAAGTTAAATCATAAACTACTTCTTGTTCTCTGTTGTTTTGTTTATGTGATGCAAGATGAATTCGTTTATCATCATATGTAAATGAAGTTCTATGAGTTTGGTGTGTTAATCTATTAGGTCTATCTAAATGTGTTTTAACTGTTTCTTTTAATGTTTTATAGAAATGATCGTCATACACAGAAGAAAATTTATATGCATGTAAAGGTTGTGCGATGTCTGACCAATGCTTGTTGGGCTTGTCTTCTTTGTATTCTGTCACGTTCATAAAGATATTTATGACGTTTAGGTTTGCTTAATTATTAACTTTGAACCACTGTCCAGGATCATCAAACTTCATAAAGTATTTGAAATCATACTTTGGTTTGTCTTTCCAATCATAAGGATCATCGAATCTGTTTTCTAAGATGTAAGTCTTACCGTCTACAGCAACACCACATACTAAATGATCTTCACCTGTTTCAGTAACACAGTATATCACAGATACATCTTTTCTGTCAATACCTTCTTTGATTAATAACTCTGCACATGTATTAGCAAAGCCATCACAATCATCTTTGAATTGTTCGCCGGCTAGAACTGCGTCTGCATGACTAGTCCAATGTTCAGATTGCATGTATTGTTTGTCATCATGTAGATATGTGAATTTGCTTTCGACTAATGCATGAACTTTTTTTGCAATTTGACTACTCATCTTCTACCTCTTCTTTGCAAAGAATAGATTCAGGTTCACGTTCACACATTTCTTTTTGCCCTTTAAGGGCGATATTAACAGGTTCCCCTGTCATTTCTGTTGGGCCTGTTTCTTCAACAACAGTTGTGGCGCAACTTACTAAAAAGCAAATTGCAAATAGACTGATTAGTCTTTGTATTCTTCTTTCCATAATGTCCATCCACCATATACGATAGCGGCGTAAGCAACTATAGTTGCAATGCCTTTAAACATTAAAAAGCATACACCGGCTGTAATTAAAGCGGCTCCGTCCCAAGATGTTCTTTCTTTTAATCTTGCACTTATCCAACTTTTAACGAAACTGAAAATTGATTTAATTTTATCCATAATATTTCCTTTATTTAATATTTCTAGCCCAGTATGCAAAGAAACTGATACTATTAATATCTGTTAATGCTAGTGTTACGTCAGAACTTAAAGTACTGTTTTCATCAGTAGCGGCTCCATCTCCCCATTCGTTAGTGTGGAAGTAAAAAATATTATTAGTTGACAATTTAACTTTGCTTGTTTCTCCATGACCAACAAACTCTACCATTTCTAATTTAGTATCTTCGGGTAGTACGACTTCTTTAGCAGTCGTAATAGAAATAATACCTGTCTCAGAATCAATAGACATATAAGGAGCATATTTTGCTTCTATCGCAGGGTCTACAAATTTAAATGAGTAAGAAGGTTTATCTTCTGGATATAATTTAAGCCAAGTTGAAAAGTTTAAGTTTGAATTTATATCAACAACCATCGGACTATCGTCATCACCGTTATTAACTACGCCAAGATATGAAACCATTCCTGATTCTTTGTAATTAGCAAGTGGATCAGCAGTGAATACATATGCCAATCTATTTTGATTTTCAGTAAATGTAGTATCTTCAAATAACAATGCGTTTGGAGTCGCAGTTGTCATAATTGTTTCTTTCATTTCATTAGAACTTACCATACCTGATGTCATTGATCCAACTACACCACATATGCCAGCAACTAAAGGCGCCGCAAATGATGTACCTGATGTGATACCGTATTGTTCTGTTGATCCTGCAGTATGTGCTACCATGATGCTTTCACCCGGAGCAAATAAATCTAATGACATACCTGCCGCTGTTGTTAAATCTTCATCTCCAGGAGAGATGTTGTTGAAACCTGCTGGGATATCATACTTATCACTAGCACCGACTGTTAAACAACCGTCTATGCCTGCTGGAGTAACTAACTCAACATCGATACCACTGTTACCAGCAGCCGCAATGACTGTTACACCTGCACTTATTAATGATTCAATTTTTGCATCTAAGAATGATGAACGTGCAACACCCCAAGATATGTTTAATATACGTGTTGTGTCTGGATCTGCAACGCAATCTGCTTCTATTGCATCTAAACATTGACCTAATTCTAAGATTGATGCTTGTTTGCCTACACCTGGATCAATTAATTTACCGTCATCGTCAATTTTATTACCTGCAATTTTTGCTACTTTAAGTTTGACATTATCTGAGATACCTAAGTTAGTACCTACTGCCATTGATGCAACTGAAGTTCCGTGACCTAGTTGATCTCCGTCTTCCCATATGCCCGGTACAGTCCACCAATTTTCAATTTCTAAATCTGCACCTTGAAACTCTGGATGAGTTTTGTCAATGCCTGTATCCATAATATATAATTCTGGTTTTCGCACATAAGTTGTATCATTCATTGTATATGATGATACTAGTGGACGATATGTTGATGCAACTCTAATACGTGCCCATTGACCATCTGCACTGAGAGGATCTGTACTAGAACTTGAATCTACATTCATTCCCCCAAGACTACTTGTTGCCAAGAACTCTACTGGAGAATCTGAAATATCTATGCCTTCAACTGCTTCACCTAATGCTAAGCCTTTTGTTGATTTAACTCTAAAGAAACCGTTGCCTAAATCTTCTTCTACACTTGATCCGTCAAGTGCATCAATAGTGGCTTTATCGCCTTTAACGATGAATTCATGTTCATCTTCATCTTTCTGCTCAAGGGAGCAAGAGGTATCTTTGATTGCATCTTCGGCTAGATGCCACTCTAAATCGAGTGAGTCCCCTTCAGGGGTTGACAGTTTCCACTTATCTGCGAATGCTTTTGCATTTGCGTCACTGTCAAATGTAACTTTTAATTTACTCATGTGTTTGGGCTCCAAAATTTGTGTGCATAACTATATTGTATTTATCACTAATAGAGAATACTGTAGGATAAGCACAGATATATTTCACATTACTATTTATCGATTAAATAATTGTATGTCTTTCAAAGTACATCTAATACATGATTTAAATTACGGCTTTAACGAGCCAACAGAAGCCGCTGACTTAGAGTTACCTGACTGTGATTTAGTTATACTCAATGGTAATTTAGCAGAACATAGTAAACGTAGCATGTTATATGCGTATGAATTGTGTGAGAAATACCCCGATATACAATTTGTTTATAATGAAGGTTATAAAGAAAGATTTAGAGGTATCGTAGATAAATGTGATTATGAATATGAAGACAGCATACTCATAAGATTAGCACAACCAGACTGGCCTGACAATTTGCATTGGAAAGATCCTAGATCACCACATGGATTAAGTATTCTTTTGCAAACAAATCAAACAATTTCTGTATGGACTGCATTTGGATTTCCTAATATTATCAACCATGAAGGTGAGTGGGAAGATACGTGGTTCTATTGTAATATAAGTGAAGGACAGATTCCAGTATATAACTTAGAGTCAGATATTTTGCCTGATACAGATTTAAAAATTTACGGAGACATTGATAAGTGGGCAACTAAAGAATATATTCAACAAAGATTCATAGAACAAGAAGACATGATTAGAGATTGGGAAACTAAAGAAATTGCACACAAACATTATGGTATACTTGTAACACATTTGAATCCGTACAAAGATCCAAGACTAAAAGGCATAACATATAAGTCTTACAACATTCATTTACATAATCGATTATGGGCAACTACTAATCAGAAATCAAAAATCAATTATGTGGGTGCTGACTTAGTTGCAAATCCAGGACGTGGATTAGGGCCTCGCGGGGAAATGCTTGTAGTAGATTGAATCTAAAAATACTTTTTGTTCTGCTTTTAAATCTATCTTATACTCATTCATATCTTTATTGACATCTGGTCCTTTGGCTAATGGATCTCTGAACTGTCTTTCAAATGCCCAACCATCTCCTGTCTTTTCTTCAAATAATTCTTTAACTTTCTCAAATCCTGTATACTTAGTATCTTGTTGCATGATATCAAAACCTATTCTTTTGTATCCGATAATCTTTTGTTCATACTTTGCATGACGTATTTTTTTGTATGTTTCCCAATCTGCATGATCTTCTTCTAATGTAACACCTGCTTCAGGAGTAGAGACTGCGAGTGCTAATGCTAACTCAGGACTAAAAGATAAGAAACTACCTTGTACTGCTATTTGAAACTTATCATGGCATTTGAGCCAATGCATTGCATTCTTTTCAAAGTTAGTGCCATAGTCTCCATTAACTCTGTCAGGCGCTCCACCTCCAAAACATACACCTGTATAACCCATATGAGTTAAGATTTCTACAAATCTATAATGTGTATTAAACTGTGGACTAAGTCCACCATATTGTTCTGTCATTGCTAGATTGTCTCTAGTTAAAAATGACACAATATCAAATTCTATTTCCCTGTAAGGTATGTCAAATGTATGACAGTATGCTTTAGCATGATCTACATCATGTTTGTTTAAGCCATCTTTAAACGTAAAGATAATAACATGAGCCTCTAAATCTGCTTCTGCAAAACAATGTAACATTGCTTGACTATCGATGCCACCACTAAAACATAATGCTGGAAACTGACCCAGTGTTGCATGACATCTTTCTGCGGCTTCTATTCTCCACTTCTTTAATTTCTCGTCAGTAAAATTTTCTAATTCTTGTATAGTTTTTATAGGAACATTAATTTTATTTCCCTTACCATTTTCATTAAGAAACCCTGAAGTATCTAACCAATTATTATAAAAAGGAACTGTTTTATATTGCGACAACTTTTTTCACCATCTTATTTAAAATATGCTCATCTGTATTAATGTTTAATACTAACATTAAACAATTATCAACGAAACTAAACAAACTATGTAGTCTGCTTGTATTAATAAAATATGTTGCACCTAGTTCTAAGTTCAACACACGATCTTCTTGTATCCACTTCATGTCATTGGGTCCAAAATTATATATAGGCACAAGAATTCTAAATGTTGGTACTGCTACTATTGCACCATTATCTCTATGCGGTGGAAAAAATCCACCTTTATCTAATCTTAAGAAATGTGTTCTACCTAGATTAGGTTCCCAAAAATTTAAAAATTCGTCTAGTTCTGGTATCAATGCACAGACATTTGTTCTAGTTGTGAAGTCTCCTTCATTGTAAGACTCACCATGTATTCTATCCCACTCTCTCAAACTGTTTAAATCAGGGCCGTCAAACTTACCATCTAAACTTGTAACACTTAAGCCGTGTCGATTATTGGGCTTCTTATGACCTTGATATTCTTTCCATCCTGGGTGCTTACCACATACATCTTTGACTCTATTCAAGTCCATTTTGGGGAAGTCTAATTCTACAACTTCTCCCCAGTTAACAATAAAGTCAGTTAGTGAAGCCATATATCATATTTATTCAGTAAATAGTAGTATGCAATTAAAATTTATAGTTCCCCAAGAAGATGCTTACGCAATCAAATGTAAAATAGCACGTTCAATTTGTGAAGGTGTATCAGCATTAATGTCGTTACCTGACTCTTTAACTATAGAGTTTGTAGCAATGCCTAGTAATGTATACGGAGACTCTACATTAGATAACAAAAGTAACAAGTTAGTCAGACTTAACTCACAGTTACGTGTAAACGATCTAATGATACCACTCGTACATGAACTAATACATGTGAATCAAATGCATGAAGGTAAACTAATGATTACACACGATGGTATATTTATTTGGGATACTGTTCCTTATGAACTTAACTTAGAAGACATGCATTGGAGAGACTATCAGATGTTACCTTGGGAAGCAGATGTAAGACATAGACAACCGAAGTTATTAGAAGAATTACTTAAATCTTACAAGTAACTGAAGGAGTGTCTGCATAATCATTTACAGATACTCCATAATGTTTACATAAATTTATTTTTACTTCAGAATCTAAAGTTGACCATTCATCTGATATTTTTATGATTTTTTCTTCATCTTGTTGATCTTTCCAATCAAGTTTAAACACATTAGGTCTTATCATAAATGCTCTGACCCAATCAGTTACGGATAAAAACATTTCGTTTTGACTAAAGTATTCTCTTAACTCTATCTGTGTTCCGGGACCGTTGCCTATTTCATATAGATGTTTGTCTGAATGATATCTTAATGTTGTTTTTTCAAACGTATCACTGTCACAATATAGTAACCAATCTTGTATTGCAATATCTTTGTCTTGTTTATGATCACTTAGATTTGTATGTAGTTCTAATCCTGTTGTGTAGACTGTATCTTTTGTCGGTGGAATAATTTCTATTGGCATTCCTGCCCTGTCTCCCCAAATGTGTTTTATTCTTTGTGGTATAACATCAGGTCGAGTATCAAATACACAATCATACTTTTGATTTAATTCTTTTTCACGCAATCTTTTATAAGGTAGAATAAGTGTATTCATAAAAGCAGGACCAAGATGTCCGTTATAGTATTTGCCTTCAAACTTCCCTTCATCTAATATACTATTATCTAGTTCTGAACTTATAATTTGAAAGTGAATTAAATTTTGATATTCAAATGTTTCTTTGACGCCATCGATACTAGATGTATCCCAAGTTGTAAAGTAATAATCAACATTATCTGCAATCTTGTTATAAAAGTCAAAGACTTTTGGTGCATTAAAATTCCATGTTCGCACATGTCCTCTTAATACTACAGCAATATTTTTCATCTTCTTTTCTTCTTTGGTGTAGTTTTAAATTTTCTTGGAGGCCCTAGTTCATCGATGTAATTCCAATCTTCTCTAAATAGACAGAAACGTGTGCATGATAAGCCTACAACTTTATATACAAACTGAGCAGATAATATTTGTGTAACTTCTCCCTCATATGTACCATTAAGTTTACATGTGTGTGTTATTAAGTCTCCTACTTGTGGATTTCTTTTACTTTTCTTTTTGATTACCATAGTTCTTTCTCTTTACAATGTTGATATAAATATTCAGCCCAGTGCTTATGTCCTTCAGCACTAGGATGAAAAATAATAAAAACTTCTTCAGCAGTTCCTTTAGTTAACATATGTTGCCATGCAGTTGTATCTCTGATAAACGTATCACTATCAATATCTTCCCATAGTGCTTTGTCGCCTGGCGTGATCGGATTAATATTCTT
>WLWG01002340.1_pt1 | contig 14659 bp, 25 predicted proteins | sample 6712871 | NCBI WGS metagenome assembly WLWG01 (sample SAMN12718693, study PRJNA515312) | sponge metagenome | isolation source: marine sponge | host: Mycale hentscheli | place: New Zealand: South Island, Marlborough, Capsize Point | collected 2003-05-01
ACGGAGACATCGACGGGGCGATCCGTCAGATCGACGACGTCCTGACCCAGGAGGACATCGCAGGGTTTTCCGCGCCGGGCCTTGGCACCGACAAGCTCGGGGACTGGTTCGGGATCGGCGAGAGCGGCGAGACGTTCCAGCGACTACGCAACATCAAAGAGGCTCTTGGTCGGGCCCAGTCGGGCGGCGCGATCACGGAGGATGAACTCGACGGCTTCGCCGAACTTGTGGAGCGCGGGACGTTCTGGGGTGGCGAGGCGAAGCTGCGCAGCAACCTCCAGCTTCTCCGCGATCACCTCGACTCTAAGCGAGAGTCGGGGATGAGAGGTCGTTCGCCCGAGGCGATCCAGTACATCAAGCGCAACCAGGAGGCCGGCCAGTTCTCACCGGAGTGGGCGTCCTCCGACATGCCCGACTCGTACGTCCCCGAGGAGTGAATGCCCGTCAAGGTACACAGGAAGGAGACGGGCGAAGTTCTGGACGTGCCCGGTGCACAGGCCCAGCAGATGCTGGCCGACGGCACAGGCGGACTCGTCGACGAGCGGGTGACGATCGTCCGCGGTGATGAGGTCGGCACCATCGAGTCGGACGACGTTCCCCAGGCACTGGGGCAGGGATTCAGGGTCAGCGACCCCGAGGAAGCCGATCAGATCCGAGTCCGCAAGGAGGAGCGAGGGACTCTGGGGTCTCTCCAGGGGCTCGGGGAGGCCGCGGCGTCCGGGGCGTCCCTGGGGATCTCCGACCAGCTACTCACAGGCCTGGGGGCTGATGCCGATCGGATGCGGATGCGGCGGGACCAACTGGGGGACACCGCGGACCTCGCGGAGATGGGCGGCGCGCTCCTTCCACTACTGGCCTCTGGAGGCACTGCGGGCGCGGCTATGGGTGGCCGAACCTTGGGTCTCGGCGCAAGGGCCCTAGGTGCCCCCGTGCGCGGCCTGGAGGCGGCCGGCCTGGCGACGGAGCGCGCGCTTGCCCGCGGCGCACTGAGCCGCTCTGTGGTCCCCCTGGCGGGGCGCGGGGCGGTCGAGGGGGTGGGATACGGCGTCGGGCAGGAGATTTCTGAGGCTGCCCTCGAAGATCGGGAGCTTTCAGGGGAGCGGCTCATGGCCAGCGGCGGCCTGGGGGCGATGTTCGGGCTGGCGGGCGGCGCGGCCTTCGCCGGTCTGGGCAAAATCGCGCAAGGCGTGACCAAGGCGCCGGACAGGGGGATGCGCAAGGTGCTCGCCCGCTATGCCGATGGGACCGAGGAGTCCACAGGGCTCCTGTCGAAGACGTTGGGGGCAGCCTGGGGCATGGAGCCGCGCCAGGTCCAGAAAGCCATGAAGAAGTTCGCCCGCGGGGACATGGCCGACTACTTCTACCGCTACCCGGAGATGTTGGACCGACACTCCGGGCAGATCCAGCGCTCCGTGTCCGACTTCAAGTCCGTCATGGACGACGCGATCCGAACGACCTCGGGCGGCGCGAAGATCCGGCGGATCGAGAAGATGATCCCGGAGTCCGCCAACACTCGAGCTCCTGAGCAGCTCGCCGACATGCTCGCCGATCTCGAGGAGCGCCTAGTCTCGGCGCAGCGCCTCAACAAAGAGGCGGGATTCTCGGCCTACGACGCGGCGACGATCAAGGAGGCCCATGGAACCGTCCGGCTCGCGTTCAAGCAGCTCGCCGAAACCCCGAACGGGAAGACGGCGTTTCGGGTCGCGGAGGAAATGAAGAAGCAGCTACAGAGGAAGGTCAACGCTCTGACCGAAACGATCGAAGGGCAGAGGGGGGTGGCCGTGGTCACGCCCTCGATCAAGCGGACCGCGATGCTGCTCGATGGGAACAAGGAAAATCCCGGCATCGCCCGTTCACTGCGGAACTACCTCGGAGATGAAAACCTGTTCGGAGACGCCGCTCTAGCACACCGAGAGATCGCCATGGCTGACGCGGACGCGCTGTCGTACATGCGCGAGCACTCGAAGGGCAACAGCGTTATGAAGCGACTCCTGGATCGCAACCAGGACCTGAGCTCAAGGGACGCGATGCTGTTCGTCAAGAAGTGGGGTCGTCAGGGCTCAGAGAGCATGGAGGAGGCAACCAACGCCTACTTCGACAAGCAGCTCCACGCCCTGCGAATGCGAGCCAAGCACTACGACCTCGGGCCCGAGGGTCGCGCGGCAGTGCGCAAAGCCGAGGCTGCCGCGGACAAGATGGGTAGGACGCTGGAGCAGCAACGCGAGGCCGTTGACACGCTCGACGTGATCGGCCGGCTGCGAACGGCCGAGGGCGGGGGGTCTCCGTCGATCACATTGGCCAGCACGGCGGGTCCCGCCGGCCTCGCCCTGCTCGGTTCTACGATGGGACCTGTGGGCGCAGCTGCTGGCATGCTTCTCGGCAGCGTAACTCGTCCCTACACGACCCTGCGTACACTCGCGGGGGTGACGGACATCGCACAGAAGGCCGGTTTGCGCATCGATGGTGCGGTGCAGCGGTTCGCGGGCAAGTTCGGTGGGAAGGTGTCCAAGCCGGCAACGCGTACAGCCGCCGCACCCAGCATCGGCGCCATTCGCAAGGGGACGACAAAGACCGCCATCGCGGCCATGGGGCAGGCCGAACGTGACAAACACCTTGAGGACGTCAAGGAACGAGCGGTCGCGATGTCCGGCAGCCCGGCTGCGCTACAGGCCTCGCTCCAAGACATGATGTACGAGATCGAAAACGCTGCCCCAGGCCTGGCCGGTGAACTCCACCGGGTGGGGGGACGAGCCGCTGCTTACCTCGCCTCGAAGGCCCCCAAGGCGTACCACCAGCCCTTCTCTGGTCGCCCACCCGTGATCTCCCGTCTGGAAATGCTCTCGTTCTCCCGACGCGTCGAGGCGACGATCTACCCGATCGAGACGCTGGAGCAGAGACTGGCCGACGGCACGCTTACGGCGGAGCACGTTGAAGCCTTCGAGGAAGTATGGCCGGCGCTTGTGACCGGTGTTCGTCAGTCGATCGGCGAGGCGGTTGTCGACGCACAAGTATCTGGGAGGCCGATCCCCAGGGAGGCCAGACAAACGCTCGGTCGCTTCTTCAAGGTGCCGATCGGTCCCGGCGGACAGGTGACGCTCCAGGAATCCATGGCCGTCTACGCAACCGACCAGGCCGCGCCGCCGAACCAGCAGCAATCCCCGTCCCGAAGACCGCGAGCCCGCAAGATCGACGTTGCCCGACCCTATTCGACCACGAGCAGTCGCGCTGAGGGCGGCCTCAGAGACTGAGAGAAGACGATGACGAACAGAGATCAGCGACTGCAAGCCACCGAGTGGAAGGTCCTCCGGACCGGCCTCACCGCCATGACTGACGACGATTGGGCGGACGATATCTCCGACACCCTGCCGACCGCGGCCAACCGAGGGAAGGTTCCGTTCCACCGGATCGAAAGCGCCGGCAACACGACGCAGGTGGAGTTCATCGTGTGGGCCTACGTCGACTCCACAGGACTTCTCGTCGACCTTGGCGGGGAGACGTTCACCGCAACTCCGCACTTCATCCATGAGACGACGTCCGATAAGCGCCCGATCGGTCCGCATGGTCAGGAGTCGGAGATCCTTGGTCGTGCGTCGGCGGACGAGTCCGTCATCTCGGCACACCAACCCCTCACGCTCTGTGAGTTCAGCCGGCACTACCGGTTCGAGTGCGACGGAGCACGAGCCTTTACGATCCGCCTCATCACACTGAGCGCTACCCCTACAGGCGCCGACCGGTTTGAGGTTTGGTACCGGCAGGTGTTCGAGTAGTGGCCGCCAACGTTCCAGCCTCGAAGTACATGGACGACAGGGGGATCGCCCTTGGGGCCTACCGTGGCCTGTCCATCATAAACAAGTTCGGTGAGAACCCCGAAATCGATACCAGCTCTGCTCCGGAAGACGTTTGGAACGGAGGAGGGATCTACACAGGGTTCCCGGACGGTGCTGCCGAGACTCTGGATATCTTCTCGTCGAGCGCGTCCGATGCAGCTGCTGGTGTTGGGATGCGAACCATCCGACTCGAAGGCCTCGACGCGAACGGCTACTACCAGACGGAGGACATGACCCTCAACGGCACCACAGCGGTCACAACCACGGCTACATGGACGCGAATGAGCCGGGCGTTCGGCCTCACCGGAGGTTCGAGCCAAGAAAACGTCGGTACGATTACGATCCGGCACACGACCACGACGGCGAACGTTTTCGGATCGTTGCCGCCGACGTACGGTCAGACAGCGATCGCCGCCTACACGATCCCGATGGGAAAGAAGGGGCTTCTGACGAAAGTTTATGGGGTGGCTCGTTCAACGAACACCACGGTGCGGATTGCAGAACTGGATGTCCTCATCCGGCACAGCGGGACCGGCATCTGGCGCCGGATTCGGCCAACACAGGCGATGCTCTACGCGCCACTCCAGCTCGATTTCCACGGCGGATACCTCCTTCCTGAGCTCTGCGACATCAAGCTTCAGGTAGAGGCGGTCTCCTCCAACAGCACCGACGTGTCCGGTGGCTTCGACATCATGTTGGTGGGGTGATGGGCGGCACGCTTATACCGCGAGCCCTTGGCCCCCGATCGCTAGGACCAACGGCCCTGACGCCCTCAGAGCTGCCCAGGTCTGACAGCGTGGCGGCGCAGACACTGGAGATCACGATGCCGGCTGCCGCCTTCCTCACCGACGAGGGCCTGTGCAGGCAGGGCATGTCAGGGTCGACAGCCCAAGGGTGCTACGTGGCCATCCCGGGGACGGGCGGAACACCGAACACGGCGGTCTACTTCACCCACGACGACGGCACAGGAACGTTCGTCGGACCGAACCCCGGCAACTACGACGCAGCGCTGGCCGGGTACACAATGGTCGAGGCGCAGATCCCCTCTGGGGCGCGCACCGCCGCCCAGCAGGCCGCAACGCTGAACACCGCTCTCACAGGGACTGGCAACTACGACTCGGTGAGTGCGGCGTCGGCCACTGTGACCGTCGATGGTCTGATCGACGCAGGCGCTGCCTTCACCGGCGGGAGCTACGACGCCGCCGGTGGCGGGGCGATCACAGACGAGGTGCCGGCGATCGGACGAATCCTTGGATGGACCCGTGAGGACCCGTCGACCGCGTTCGCTATCGACACGGCCCGAGCTCAGAGGATCCGCCCGACGGATGTCCCGTCCGGAAACTTCCGTGTGGTGGGCTGGCGCGTTCGGTGGGGTGCCTCGCACGTGGGCCAGATCCGCCTCGCGCTCTACCAGGGAGGATCGGGCTACGACTACGACGGTGCCACCCTCCTCGCCGACTTTGGGCCGTCCAGAGGAAGCGACACGAACCAGTGGGTGACCTTCATGTTGGACCCGGACGATGTGCAGGAGGTAGACCCCACGAGCGGCGACCTGTGGCTGTGCTGGATGGGCGACGGCGCCAACTCGCCGATCGTCTCGCGCTCGAGTGCAACGGCAGGATTCGCCTCCGCCGAGATCGACCACGACACGAGCGACAGCAACCGGGCGATCTGGATCTTGAGTGGCACCCCGCCGTCGGGCAGCGGCGGGACGTTCCCCGCCTCGCTACCCGCTCGAGGCGCAGCTTTCGCCTTCAAAACGGCGTTCCAGCTCGTTATCCAGGAGCCCCCGTACTACGGGGACTTCGCTTGGAAGTCACGAGTGGGGATGCTGCAGGCGTTCGCGGGCACCGGGACGTCTACGATGACGGGCGTGTTCACGTCGAACGCGTTCACCTCGCCCAACGTCACCGGGGTCGAGGTTGACCGAGTGTTCGTCAACTACGACGCTCACGACTCCGGCGACCAGTTCCGCATCGAGGTGTGGGAGGGGGGCACGTCAGACACGGTGATCGACACCGCAGATCTGGTGTGGGACGCGGGACAGACCACCGGGACCGCGACGGGGTGGGTCGCCGTCGTTGACTCTGGCAGTCACCCGCTCACGCCGAACACCCGCATGTGGCTCTCGGTCAAGGCAGAGTCGGGCGGAAGCACGATCGCTTTCGGTGCCGGCGGCGTGGGATACGAGGGCTTCGACACACCAGCGGCTTTCTACCGCGGCGCGACGTCGGAGTCGGAATACACGTCACCCGACACAGGGTTCGACCACGATCCGTCCGTAGCGTCGGGAGACCCGTTTTCGCCGGACGGAACGGTGATCAACCCCGACAACGCCGTTGGGATCTACGCGGTTGTGCGGCTGCCCGGGTTCGCACTGACGCCGAACCCGTAGCGCTCAAAGGCTGGAGCAGCAGCACGCGGCGAGGACGTCCGGCCCCGCGACGTCGTTGATCGATTCGAAGCACGTGATCGGCACCAGGTCCGCGTCGTCGACCAGAGGATCTTCGTCGACATCCCAGACCATGAGCGTTTCGCCGTCGCACTGGTCTCGGAGACATAGCTGTCCCTCGAGCTGGCAGATATCAAAGCAGGTGGCATCGGGGAACGGGTTCGCCCGGTTCACGTTGTTCACGGTCCCCCAGATGGGGCCGAAGTCGCAGGCGCAAAGCAGGGCCAGGAGGAGGGAAGCGCAGGTTCTCACCTCTTCAGCCTACCGGCGAAGCCCGCTTCGACAACTGGACGGTTGCTCACGTGACGTCCGCACCACCCCTTCCTCGGCGGCGCGCAGACCGCCCGCCACTTGGCCGCGGAGACGAGAGCGGAGACGATCGGGACGTCGAACCACCAGGCCTGGTAGCAGGGCGGCATGAACTGCCAGTGCGCGGCCGCGTTGAGCCCAAAGGCGCCCCGCGTTCCCCACCCTCCACCGTCATAAGTTTGACACCATGCCCGAAGCCCTATATAGCCGCGCCGGCCACGGTGGCGGCGCCTTGTCTGGAAAAGCCACGCGGGGCGCGACCACTGCTTGTCCACGCCGTGCACGCCGATGCGCTCGCACCGGCTCTCGCGCTCGCATACGCGCTCGAGTGCGTCACCGATCTCCGGCGCGCCGATGAGCCACGCGGCGACGTGTGCCGCGGCGCGGGGCGGCAGTGTATAGAGGATCGAGATCAGCAGACCGACCATCGGTCGGAGACTAGCACCGAAGGCCAGCCGGCCGACCCGTGGTAGGCTGAACCATGGCACCCAGAGATGACATCGCCGACCTGCGGGAGAGCCTCGCGGTTCTCACCGACGGGAAGCTCGATCGCAGGGACCTCCGCGCTGTTGTGACCCTCCTCGGAGCATTGGCTGGCCTAGGCTCGGCTGCCGTGCTGGCCCTGCAGGGCCTCGGGGTCCTGTGACCACGGACGTTCACGACGTCGTGCCCGCCCCCGCGACCCGGACGCAGGTCAGCGTGCAGTGGGTGCTACAGGTCCTGACGATCGGCACGGTTGTCACCGGTGGGGTGGTCGGAAAAAACGAGGCCTCAGAGCTTCGCGCCTCCTTCTCAGAGGCCCGGCTGCAGAACGCGACGTTGCAAGCAACGCTGGAGAGTCTCGACTCCAAGCTGAAAGTTCACGAGAGCCGCCCCCACGTGGGGGCTGAGAAGGCGATCGAGGCTGTTCGCGCGCGCACAGCCGAAACAGAGCGGAAAGTGGACGTGCTGCAGGCAGAGCTTTCCAGCCGGCGACGGCGGCGGTGACCGACCCTACCGCCAAGGCCGCCGCCGCGTGGCTACGCGCCATGCGAGTCCGTGCGGCGCGGATCGTAGAAGCGCTCGGCGACGGCCGCGGTGCGCCAGGGGGTGCGACCGAAGACCTGGCGATCATGGCTCGCGAGGCGGGGCGCTGGGCCGACCGACTCGATCCGCCCCCGGCGGTCGAGTGGCCAGACGACGCGGACACCATCCCCTTGGGGCTCCCTCGGCCCACCCGACGACTACCTCGCCAACGCGATCAAGACGCTCAAAGAGGGCTAGCTAAGCGAGTCAAACGTTGACCCCCGGAGGATGCCCCCTCCGAGGGTCGTGATCCCTTCGCCGGAACCTGTGCGACAACAGCGAAAAGAACATTCGGAGCATAATATCCTTGACGTCCGTTGTCGACCAATCATAGTGAGTGGGTGGCCATGCCCGGCCAAAGGAAAGAACCAGTGCAACAACCGTATCATCTTCGTTACGTCGGCTGCGAGCGCACGACTCTTGTGCAAGCTCGCCTCGCCCACGTCGCGGCCCTGTCCGCGCGCCTGCGCATCCTCGTGAGGGGCCGGCTTCGCGAGCTCTCCACCGCCGCGCGAGTGGCCCGACTCCTGGAGGTGCGCCGTGGATAGGGGCAAGGTCTACGACCCGACGGCGGACAACCTCGAAGCGCTCCAGATGCGTGGGCGGGTCGTCCTCGAGGGCGATGAGGATGGCGGGTGGACGTTGAAGATGGGCCCGTACGGCGAGATTGTCCTCCGCAGCCGCAACGTCGCGCGGTTGCTCGCCCGGGCGGTCAAGGGGGTCCGATGAAGGCGGCACCCGAGACCATCGCGCTGGCGCGCGATGTGCTGCAGCGCGCGGCACAGGCCTTCGCGGCCTTGCCAGGACGCGTAGAGACGTCCCACCTCAGCCGGGCGGTAGGCCTGGCTCGTGAGTTGGGCCTGGCCAAGGACCAGATCGACGCGGTGCTCGCCGCGGAGGGAGCTGCCCATGACCACGCCTGAGACCATCGCGCTGGCGCGCAAGCTGACGGACGACGACTGGGAGGTCGCTGACGCCATGAAGTCCGACGGTGACGCATCGGATCGACAGCTAGACCTGCTCGCCTACGCACAGGAGCTGGCGGCGCTACCTGGGACGTTTGTTCGAAGCGACGGCAGGGTGAACTGCGACATGTGCTGCACCGGAGATCGCTGCGACGAGCCGCGGCACCTGAGCCGCGGCAGCTGTCCGCACTGCACCGGCGGAGCACTGCCCGAGCCCCTCGGCCGCGCCGTCCTCCGGGTGAAGGAGGGCGGCCGTGGGTAGCCAGTTGCAAGATGGCGATCGGGTGGAACGGCTCGACGCCGACGGTCGCGTAGCACAGCGCGGGACCTTCCGCGGGTACACACGGGATGGGTGGCGGCGGGTGGTCTGGGACGGAGATCGGTCGATCTCTGAGTCGAACGGGGACATCAGGAAGTCGCGCGATGTCTGACGGCCTCACCGCATGGGCGGATGCTGTGGCGCGGACAAGCGCGTCGGTGCGAACCAGAGCACGGCGCACCGTGGACATCCTTGAGCCAAAGGACGTTCGCGGGCTGTTCATGGCTGCGGGGAACTGGATGGACGCCACCTACCGCATTCCAAGCGGCGTCTGGGACCGCCTGGAGGCGCTCCGGCTCGTGTCTTCCGAGAGGGTGCGAGCACGCCTTAGCGCGCTGACCGATTTGGGGTACGAGACTCGGGACGTTCTGCGTGTGGAGGTGGCCCGTGGATAGCGCCGACCTCACCGCATGGGCGGACGCCGCGATTCACAAGCTGGTCGCCGAGAACTGGCGCCGCTCCGAGCAAGACGCTGACCCGATGGGCGGCCCGTTCGACCCACCGCGCCGACACCACCCCGCGGAGGCCCGCGCCCTGCTCGCTGCACGCGACCGGGTGCTGGCGGGGCTGAGCGCGTGCGCCCGCGATGTGCTGACGCGGCGTGTAGAGCAAGAGGGGTGGTGCCCCGCGCACGTGATTGATGGTGTCGACACGCTACGGGCTTTGCGGCTGCTCGACGGGCAGCTCTCGCTCACTCCTCTCGGCCACGAGCTCGCCCGCTGTATCCGGGAGGGGGTGTCCAATGGATAACCCTTGGACGTGCTGGCGCTGCGGGCCGGCCACACCGCGCACCAGCGACAGCTCGCGCCGCCCCGGTCCGGGCTGTGGTGCGTGCGACTGGACCGGCGTCGACCTCGGTAGGTCCGACGCGAACCGCAGCCGGGACAAGCTGCGGGCGTTCCTCGACGAGTGCACGCGCACCATCGAGGAGGCCACCCGCGAGGCCGCCGCGCGCAGGGCCGAGGTCGACGACCTGCTGCGCCGGGCCCTCGACGCCGCGAACCGGCTCCGCCACGAGGGGCTCCACGGGCACGCGGACAGGTTCGTCGAGTTGATGAAGGACGGTGTCCGATGAGTTTCTGTGTGCCCACGGAGAGCGGGACGACGGGTGAGAAGGCCCGTGCGGTTGAAGTGCGCCGCATCGTTGCACCGAGCGGGTGGAAGGCCCGTGCAAGGTGTCCGGAGTCTACTGGTCACGCTCGGACCCGGCCGGGGTTACGCGAGACGCAGCGAGCGGGTGAGAGGCCCGCACCTTTTCCCGTCGACCGTGCCGAGTTCACCTCCCCCCAGGCGCCTCGCAGTGCGCGTCACAACCGGCTCCTTTCGAGCGGGGCGTCTGGGGGGTCGGTGTTTGGGGGTGGGTCGTGAGCGCCGCCCTCGCTCTCGAGCTAGTCGTCGACGGCCCACTGCTTATCGAGCCGGCGCCTGGAACCAAGGGCCGGCGGCTCGTCGTCTCCGGTCTGCTGCCCAGCGGGATGTGGGCGCACTCCGAGTGCGCGCGGACGGTGCCGGCGCTCGTCGAGGCAATCGGCCTCGTCTCCAAGCGATTGAAGCTGGCGAAGGCGGTGAGCGATGCGACGTAAGACCCCGCTCCGCCGGCTCACGCGCCTCGCTCGGGTGAACCGCAAGCGCCTCGCGAAGCGCAGGGCAGCCCAGTTTGGCGAACAGGCAGAGCTGTGCAGACGCCTCCCCTGCGTTGTCTGCTGCTGCAGCATCGACGAGCGGTTCTTCGACGATGTCGTGCGCTACGTGCTCGCTGGAGGCCTGGCGAAGTACGGGCCGAGCGACCCGCACCACACCTTCACGCGCGGCAGCGGGCGCGGACTTGACAAGCACTGCGTGCCCCTCTGCAGAGCACATCACGGCGAGCTCGACATCGGTCGGCTCTCTTTTGACCGAAAGCACGGCGTCGACCTGCGGGCAGTGGCCGCGCGGCTCCACGCTCAACTTGGAGGACGCACGGGATGAGCAGGTTCATAGACGTGGAGCGGTGGGACGCGCCGGACTCGGAGTACTTTTCCGCCGTCGGGTCAAGTTCGATCCGGCGCGCGCTCGGACACGACGGTCCGAGCAAAGCCGTTGGGAACGAGGGCAACGCGACGCACATCGCCGTCCTGCAGCCGTCGATTTTCCACGATCGGGTCGCATGCCCGCCGCCGGAGTGCCGCCGAGGGTCGGGCAAGGGGCAAGAGGCGCGGCTCAAGACATGGTCGGCGGAGCACAACGACAAGATTGTCCTGACCCCAACCGAGTTCGAGCGGGTTTCTGGGATGCGGGCTGCTCTCGAGGGGCGCAAGGTCCTCTGCTGGCTACGCAAGAACGGCGTGTTGTTTGAGCAGTCGTTTCGCTGCCGCGACACGGTGACCGACCTAGTGGTCCGCCTGCGACCGGACGCGCTGCTTGGCCAAGTGTGTCAAGACCTGAAGACCAGCGAGAATCCGAGCTTCGGCGCCTTCTCGAAGGCGATCGACCGGTACGCCTACCACGTTCAGGCCGCCCTCTACACGGACATCCTAGGGCTGACCGATTGGTACTGGCTCGTCGTCGGCAAAAAGCTTCCCCACCGGACCGCGCTCTACCGCTGCCCGGAGTCGCGGTTGGACATCGGACGCCGGCTCTACTCCGCAGGCCTGGCGATCCTGGCGAACACAGAGCCCGATCAGCGGCCGCTCGCGTGGTGGGAGGACCGGCCCCTCGAGCTCGAGGAGCCTCCGCGATGGGCGGAAGACGAAGCGGTGATGCACGAGCAGTACGCTGAACAGTTGCTGGAGAGGAGCTTGGCGTGAGCGAGAAAACCGAACACCCCACATCGATTGTGCCCCTACGGGCGAGCGACGCGATTCGCGACCAAGCGAGCTACGACGCAGACCGCAACCGCTGGGCCACGATGATCGAGTCTGGGGCTTTGCCGAAGCACGTCGGCACGGCGGAGCAGGCGATCACGCTCGCTCGGGCGGGCGAGGTCTACGGGTGGGACCCGATCCGAGCGCTGCGGTCGCTCTTCATCGTCGAGGGGCGTGTCGAGATGTGGGCGCAGGACATGCTGGGCCTGATCCTCGAACGGTGCCCCGAGGCCTCAGTCGACCCCCAGGTGATGGGAAGTGACCGGGTCGTGATCGTCGCCTCTCGTCCGCCGCTGTTTCCCAGTCCGGTGACGTTCGAGACGACCACCGAGCAGTTTCAGCACCTTGTCGACGACAAGCGGAGAAGGCCCTGGCAGCACTACCGGGGGGACATGCTCTGGGCGCGCTGTATCTCAAGGATCGGTCGCCGCATGTTCCCAGACATCACCGCGGGTGCCTACGCGCGCGGTGAGATCGGCGAGGGGGACGTCCACGTCCGCCAAGTCGGTCCGCGTGAAGTGCCGATGCCCGGCGAGGCGCCTACGGTGGAGGATGCCGAGGTTGTCGGCGCCCCGGCAGCCGACTACGAGGACTGCGAACTCTGCGGCGGCCAGGACGGCAATCACAACGATCCGATCTGTCCGCACCGCGGGGCCGAGGGCGAGTACACGAGCGAGGTGGCCGATGGCGTGGCGGAGTGACGATGACGGCCCCACGGGCGGCGCGGTGGCCTGGGTCCTGGTGGCGTGCTTTGTGGCGATAGCGATGGCGGCCGTGGTGGTCGCAAGAGGTTGGTGAGACGTGGTGAAGATGAGGTGGAAACGTGTGAGGCCGGGCCTCTATCGGTGGGACGCTCCGGATGGAGTGGAATGGGCATGGGTCGAGCGCGGGGCGGAGACGGGCCTCTGGTGGTGGACGGGCTGGAGAATCCACCCCGACGGCAGCCTTGAACCACGAGGTATGCGGAAGCCCACGCTTCGCCGTGCGAAGTGGGCGGCGGAAGAGTGGGTCCGGGGGGAGCTGTGATGCCTGACACCCCGCAGCAGCAAAGCCTGGTGGAGGACGGGCTCGACCCCCACACCCTCCGCGCAGCTGAGTACGGCGGCACCCCGCTGCCCGTAATCCGCCAGGGACTCGAGTACCTGCGCGACCGCCTGGGCCTGAGCCCGAAGAGCTTCTTCGAGCCGGGGTCGGGGCCCGCGCCCTTCTGCAAGGTGGCCCGCCAGGTGTGGCCGGGTATCAGGGCTGCTGGCTGTGACATTCGCGAGGAGGAACGGCAGTGGGCGCCGCATAACACCTCCTCGCCATACCTATGGTGGAACACCACGTTCCATCAGGCGCCGGCCGTAAGCGTCGACCTCGTGGCGACGAACCCCCCGTTCTCCCTCACGGTCGAGTGGATGGAGCGCGCGCTCGAGCTCGCGCAGGACGTCTTGTTCCTCTTGCCGGACAACTGGCACTGCTCCAGCGAGACCGCGTCGGAGGAGTTCGAGGACTCGGGCCTTGAGAACTCGTTGGCGCACCAGCTCATCGTCCCGGGGCGCATCGCCTTCTACGGCGGCTCGAAGACCGACGCGACGACGTACAGCTGGTTCCACGCGTCGACGCGACCCTGGCTCGTGGAGCCACCGACGGACGGGTGGGTCGCCCGCCGGCTGACACGGCTGCCGTCGTCACATCGGAAATGGAACGGCCACCGGCCGGGGTGCGAGCCATGAACAACGGAACCCCTGGCGATATCGCGGCCAGCAACCAGCTCCTGATGCCCCCCTGCTACACGGTGGGGCCCGCGGGAGCGAGGGGGGGCTGGGGTCTGTTCCGCAACGGCCGGCTCCTAGCCGAGTTCGGCGACCGCTACGCGGCTACGAGGCACGCGTGGGACCTCTACCGAGCGGAGGAGGCCGCCCGTGAGGCCGCTCCGGACGACGACGAGCCCGACACCGACACGCTCGCAATCCTGCGAGCCCACCGCGCTGAGGCGCAGGGGAGGACGCTGTGACTCTAGACATGATGGCATTGGAGCGTTGGTTTGGCCGGAAGGGGTTCCCGCGAGGCGTATTCTCGGTGGACAGCTTCCTCGCGTGGTCGAACGGCTACTTCATGGTCGCAGAGACGCGCCCCCCGAGGCCCATCAGGGGGCTCAAAGGTATTACTAACGTCGCTCAAGCGAGGTGGTGGGTTGAGGCGATCTCTATGGCGCGCCTGCCTGTCCCCAGTGAGAACGAACGGGAGCTGTGGCGGCTCCCGTGGCGCCGCAGGTGTCGGTGCGTCGCCAGCATCTCCGGTAACGGCTACGACTCGAGGTACGTATCGGCGTCCCTCAGATTCGTGGGCGAGTCCCCATTTTGGGGGATGGTCCCCCTGGGCTCCTCCCCGCGAGGAGGAGAATACACACCGCCGGCCCGCCGTATGAGCGCTCTTGTCCTCCGCACGGCCAACCGAGCGGCCGTCATAGCGCCTCTGTCGATAAACAACCCGAGCGCCGAGACGTTCGTTTGGGGCGGTCCGCTATGAACGTCCCGCTCGAAGAACACGAGCAGGAGGTGCTCGCGATGCATCTCGATGCCTGGGGGCTGTTGTGGATGCACCCACCCAACGGCCACGTGTTCAACAGCCGGAGCTCGGGGAGGTTCTCCCGCGCCCGCCGGCTGCGCGCGCAGGGGCTGAAGCCGGGGGCGCCCGACGCCCTCATCTTCACGCCGCCGCCACGCGGCTACACAGACCACCGTGGGTGCGCCCTCGAGCTCAAGCGGCAGCGCGGGCCGAAGGGCGGCACCCGACATTGCGCCGACTTCACCGCTGATGAGCAGCAGGTCCTCCGCGACCTTGAAACTGAGGGGTGGCTTGTCCCGCTGCACCTCGGCGGGGATGGCCATGCC
>WLWG01002341.1_pt1 | contig 14658 bp, 13 predicted proteins | sample 6712871 | NCBI WGS metagenome assembly WLWG01 (sample SAMN12718693, study PRJNA515312) | sponge metagenome | isolation source: marine sponge | host: Mycale hentscheli | place: New Zealand: South Island, Marlborough, Capsize Point | collected 2003-05-01
TCCTACTTATCTTTCGGTGAGTAATCTGAGGTTTCTGCTCCCAAAAGCTTGCCCAGTCTTTCCTTGATCTGGTCTTTACTCATGTTGTCTAAGTTGGCGTTTATGTTCAGACTTTGCGACCTATTGATAGACAAACCAGCGAGTTGATTGAGCTCTTTGATAGCTGATACCGCTGCGTTGAACTGTCCATTTTCAAACGCTGTCTCTGTTATCTTCCACAACATTGTGCCAGTCTTGGCTGGTGTTATCGCATACTTCTCAGCTAGTTCATCTTGCTTAACTCGTATCGCCTTAACCACATGAGGATGATGTTTACCACTGAGTAACTTGTTAGCACTCACAGCTGGGAACTCAAAGCCAGCCTTCCTAGCTGCCTCAGTCTGGGAGCAAGCTCCCTCAGTGTAGTGCCACACGAATGAGGCTTGCATCTCAGTCAGCCCAAACTCCTCGTCTTTCTCGAACTGTGTTGGAGCACTGATAATTGGTGTCTTTGGTTTCTTGGGTCTTCCAGCCATATCTATTCCTCAGTGAAGGCTATGAAATTACCCTCATCTATTTTTATTATTGCGACAATGTTCTTGCGTTTCAACTTCCTCACGACTCCCAAGTAAGTATTAGCCACCACAAAGTGTGTGGTTATTTTATAGTCTTCTTCATCAGTCTTGAAAAGTATCTCTCTTAGTCTATTCATATCAACAGTGTACCTAGGGTAGTGTACAGCTCCTAAACACTTCTGTAATTGCAACCCCTATAAACCCCTTTCTATTTATAACCATAGTAATTAATTAATATTTATATATATGAATAATTTAAAATTAAATTTAGGTCCTAAAGTTTTTACTCTTTTTATAATTAAGCAAAATAGATTAAAAGGAGACGAAGCAAAAAAAAGTACTTACAAGAATTTCGGTTCACCTATAATAAAAAAATCAAACAAAAGGGATAATCAAACAAATACAGATGTAGCTTTGTCTTTACAAAAAAAAGGTATTGATATAATTAAAGGACCATTAAAAAATGAATTTGATAGTCTTGATAGAAAATTACTTAAATTATTATTAACTTATTTAACAGAAAGTTTGAATATACAAGTTAAACCTTCATTTGAAACAAAACAAAGATTAGCAAATACTATTGTAGCAATAATAATTAATTATATCGCATTGGGTGAATTTGGTATTAATAGAGCTGATCGTTTTTATGGGTTGAGAACTGGGCAATTGATAGAATCATTAAGAGGTCAGATGAGCGATTAATTGTTAAATTTTTATAAAAATGCAAAGGATATGCTTATAAATCATAAAATTAATAATATATATTCCAGGAAAGGAAATATTAAAATCACTCATCTATAAAAAAATTATATAATATATTAATAAGTATGTCAAATATATCAGATTTACCTTTGTCAGAATTAAAAGTTGCTATAGAAAAAAGACTATCTACAAACGCATTTTTTCTTGGACAAGATGATGATGTAGATAATTCATATAATAAAAAAAATACTATTTTAAAACAAAAAGAAGTTGCTATTACAATAACTCAAATTGTCGCTGAAGCTTGTAATGATGTAAATTATATTTATTTTAAAATACAGGGTAATTTGACTTTAAATCAGGCGTCGCCTATGTTTTTTCTATCTAATAAATTAAAAAAAGATAGACAAACTGAGAAATCTAAATATTTTGATAGTTTGAAATTTGGTAAATATGAAACATACTCTGCTAATTATCCAACTATAACATTTGAATATCTTAGTAAAAAATATAATTACGATAGAGAAATTGGAGAAATAAAAGAAGTAGAAATAATTGAGCATAACAGCATATGTTAATATATAATTAATATTATATATATAACAATATACAAAAATTGTTATTGATTTAAATTATGTTAACAAATATTGTTATTTATATTTTTGGTTGTTTTCTATCTTCATTAATTTTTAGTATATACTTACCTTTTAATTTTGAAGGTAAGTATTCTTATTTAGAAGAATACATTTACAGTCTTGCTATAATTTTTTTCTTTTCTGCTTTCATTGTACCTTTAATTATTGCAATAATAATTTTACTCTTATGCTTAATTGGTTTTTTATCTGGTATGGTATTATACTATTTTTTACTGATTAAACAATGGGTCAGTATTATTTAGTTTCACGTGAAACATTTATAAATAATTACATATCAAATTAATAATATTTTAACTATATTATATTAACATTTTAATATAATAATATTCCTAAATATATAAAAAAATGGTTAGTAAGACAGCCGTACAGCAATTCGCCTATTTTCAAGTCAAAGAAACAGCTAACATTATAGAAAACAGACGTATCTATAATGTTGCTTATATTTGTCAAGAAAAAGTCACAACAATTGGGGGCTACAAAATAGTTACAGAATCAGATTATGCTACATATACAGATGATCCTTATGTAATAGACTTTTTTAAAGAAGGTTTAACAGAAGTTATGCTTGTTTTTTCTGCTTTAACAGAAGAAGAAATGATAAATGAAGTAGCAGTAAGGAACTATTCTTTAGTTTATAGTCCTTTAATTGCAGATTATGCTACTTTTATTGATTTAGCAATTATCAATCTTTTTGAAGGCGTTAAATATTATTCTTTTGAAAAAGCAGATTTAGCTGATGCTATTACATATGCTTTAGTACAAAAAAATGTTGTTACTATTGATGACTGGGTGACTGATAATTCTGTGCTCGCAAATAGATTAGTAGCTAGATTTATTGTACAAAATCAATGTAGAACAGCATTACAAGTATCGCCTTTTTCTGATAAAACTACAGTAGTAGAATTATCAGAAGTTGCATTATATAGAAGTAACTATTTATCATTTCTAATTAAAGATAATGTTACAATAACAACTCCAGTTGTTGCTTATTTTATTGGAGGTATAACGATCCGCTGATTCAATACCCGCGAGCGAGCTGGTTTATTCGCACCAGCGATTTCCGAGATGAAATGCTCGCCAATAACAGCCAGATCAACTGGATGCCCGAACACATTAAGGAGGGGCGATTCGGTAACTTCCTCAAGAACAACGTTGACTGGGCGTTGTCCAGAGAACGCTACTGGGGAACTCCTCTTCCTATCTGGGTCTGCGAAGAAACCGGGGAAGCTGAAGCCATCTCTTCATACGACGCACTACTTGCCAAACCTGGCGCGACGGGCACTGAAGTTTTTGATCAAGCCAAAGTCGATAATCCTGACTTGTCGGAGGACCTTCGCGTCCATAAACCCTATATTGATGCCATCACATACGACTCACCATTTGCAGCACATGCTCGTATGCGTCGTGTACCAGAGGTGATTGATTGTTGGTTCGACTCTGGAGCAATGCCTTTTGCCCAGTGGGGCTGGCCACACACAGGTGCTGAAGAATTTCAGTCGCAATGGCCCGCTGATTTTATTTCTGAAGCCATCGATCAGACTCGCGGCTGGTTTTATAGCCAGCTTGCCATCAGTACTCTGCTTTTCGGACCTGAATCAACGACTGACGCTGTATCGACAAACGCCACGACAGCGATGCCACCCAAAGACTACCCACACCCTTTCCGAAATTGCATCGTTCTCGGTCATATGCTCGGCGAGGACGGTGGCAAGATGTCTAAAAGCAAGCGGAACTACAAAGAGCCGTCCGAAATTTTGGATCGATACGGAGCAGATGCACTCCGCTGGTACTTTTTCGCCGGGCAGCCTCCATGGAATAGTATCCGCTACAGTGAACAAGCTATTCGTGAAAGTGTCCCGGAGTTTTTATTGCGACTCTGGAACGTCTACAGCTTCTTTGTCATTTACGCCAACATCGACGGCTTCAATCCAGCGACTGATATGGAGTCTCCCGGCCAGCTTGACCATGCGAATCTCACGAGCGGTAACGGTTTTCGCCCGGCACACGACCGAAGCGAACTCGATCGCTGGATGTTGGCTGAACTGCATGCCACCGAGAAGAAGATGGTCGGCGCGCTTGACAACTATGACCATTACGTTGCTGCCGGAGCACTTTCTGATCTCGTTGATGCAGTCAGCAACTGGTTTGTGCGAAGAAGCCGAGACAGATTCTGGGCTGCTGGAAAAGCAGACACATCCGTTGATGGCAATCCAGAAAAATGCGATGCCTACTGGACGCTCTATGAGGTACTTACGACAACTGCTCGGCTAGCAGCACCTTTCGTACCTTTTGTAAGTGAGGCGTTCTGGCAGAATCTAGCCGTTGGCCCCTTTGGAAGTGGAGTGCCCGAGAGCATTCATCTCACTGATTACCCCACAGCCAACACCGACCTGATTAATCCAGATCTTGCGCGCCAGATGGCACTGATTCGTGAAGTTGCCTCACTTGGCCGGGCAGCACGAGCTCAGGAAAAGCTCAAGGTGCGACAGCCACTTTCAAAGGTTGAAGTGATCCTTGCAGAATCACACAAGGCTGACGCCGACTGGCTGACATCGCATGCAGATCTGGTGTGCGACGAACTGAATGTGAAGGCCTTTGAAATCTGTGCAGAACCGGATCGATACATTACTCGCACAATTCTTCCTGATCTCAAGAAACTTGGGCCACGGCTCGGAAAGAAACTGCCTCTTGTTCGCAATGCCCTGCAGCAGGCCGATGCCGCCACCCTCATGACTTCCTTTCAAGAAGATGGCCAAGCTATCATCACACTGCAGGATGGGACGGACGTCCCGATCACCGAAGAAGAATGTCTCATTCGCACGACCGCCCGCGAAGGATGGGCTGCCGCTGAAGGCACACGAGGTGTTGTGGTGATTTCCAGCGAGCTCACTCCGGACCTTATTGCCGAAGGCAGAGTCCGGGAAGTCATTCATGCTGTCCAGTCACAAAGAAAAACAGTAGATCTCGAATTCACTGACCGGATTGCCTTGGGGTTTGTTACCAAATCAGATGAACTTCGAGTGGCACTGCAGGCACATGTCAAAACAATTGCGTCGGAGACGCTTGCTGTGTCAATTGGTTTCGAGCCGATACCAAATGCTGAAGAAGAGACGCTTGATCTTGATGGACACGCACTCACCATCACCCTGAAACGGGTCGTCACGCCTGAGACGGCCTAAGAGAAGGGAATCTGGTCTTGTGAGTAAAGAAGGCAACACCCAAACACTTCGCCTTGCCGTTCTCCTATCCGGATCGGGACGGACCCTCGAAAACTTGCTGCGACGTGAAAAGAACGGCGAGCTTCCGGCCACCGTTGAGCTCGTTCTTTCCAACCGAGAAGGTGTCCGCGGAGTGACTATTGCTGAGTCCGCAGGTATTCGCACCATAGTGAACCCACAAGGTGAGGCATCACTCGAAGCATGGAGTACAAGTTTGTTTGACTCCTGTCGTGAAGCGAACATTGATCTCGTCGTCATGGCAGGATTTCTCCAACTTGTGGCTATTCCGGATGATTTCGTCGATCGGGTAATCAATATCCACCCGTCGTTGCTTCCTGCTTTTGGCGGAAAGGGATTCTACGGCAATCGAGTTCATGCGGCTGTCATTCAAGAAGGCGCCACAACCTCTGGATGCACTGTGCACTTCGTTGACAATGAATACGATCACGGAACTGTCTTGCTTCAGCGGCAGGTCCCTGTAGCCTCTGATGACACACCAGAGACACTTGCCGCTCGTGTCTTCCAAGAGGAGTGCGAGGCACTTCCAAATGCCATACAACTGCTCGCCCAACGCTATCAACTAAAACAGTAATCACACCACGGACAGAGGAACATGTTATGCAACGTACAACTGGAAATATTATTGCTGACTCACTTGAATCTGCTGTGAGCTATGCCGACCGGCTGAGGCAGGACATCCCTCACATCGAGGCTGCTCGATTCGCGCGACCGGGTGGGCACATGGTTTCCTCAAACCACCCCTGTTTCATTTTCGGTCACCTGAGTTTGTATCCACCAAAAGTCTTGGGCCAACTTGACCAGAAGTCACTCCCAATACCGACTGGGTTTGAAAAAGCTTTCGACAAGACAGCAACCTGCCAGGATGACCCGAACCATACGGTGTATCCGTCGTTCGACGAGGTTCTTGCATTTTTTAGTGCCGGTCACAAAAAACTCATTGAAACACTCCGAGGAACTGCCAACGAGGCATTCGACCATCCAAATCCAGCTGAAGGCCCACTCGCTGAACGATTCCCAACGCTCTCATCGGTTCATGCGTTCTACTGTGGTGGTCACATCATGTCGCATCTTGGACAGCTTTCTGCCTGGCGTCGCATGCAGGGCCTTCCACCAGCCTGACCCCCAAAGGGGTAGGACAGGAATCCCAAGGCGGCCTCTGTAGATGAGATATCTAATGAAAGTCAGAATTCCGAACACTACATCGCTCCACATGAATCAGCGATAAGAATAAAGTCCGCTGCTTTGGAATTACTGCTCTTCTGTGGAGTCAACTAATGAAAATGCAAGGACCACTAAATCACAAGCGAGTCACACGTGAATCCTCTCTCTGTCGTGTCATTACTTGAAGTACAATGGTCAGACACTGCTACTGAATCAAGCCGACAAAAAATATTCAATCTCTTACCATTAACCCCGAAATAACAAAGCACATGAAAGACGACTTGAACCACCTTCAGCAGAGTGGCCGCACAAGAAGACTCACAACATGCTGGGCTGCACTTTATTGCACTACCATTTCCCTGCTGCCTTTGCCCCTTTCACCGAACCACGCGTGCTCTGCTCCGATTGAAAAAAATACGCAACCGAATATCGTATTTATTCTTGTTGATGACATGGGTTACGGGGACCCCCGTCCATTTAATGCCGACTCGAAAATTGAGATGCCCAATATCGAGCGACTCGCCGCAGAAGGCATGATCTTTACAGACGCCCATGCCTCCGGCCCGCTCTGCCATGTTTCACGATATGGCTTGCTGACAGGCTGTTACCCATTTCGATCGTCACCCATAGCCTGGAATAAAGGGCCCACAATTAAGTCAGACCAGGAGACTATTGCATCACTCCTTGCAAACGCGGGCTACACCACAGCAATGGTTGGCAAGTGGCATCTTGGATTTGATGAAAATGGATTTGAAAATCCTCTCCTTGGCGGGCCCGTTGACCGTGGTTTTCAAAGTTTTTTTGGTATCCGAGCATCTACTGACATACCACCATACTTTTACATTCGTAATAACAAAGCAGTACAACCACCCACAGAGACAATTCCTGCAAATTCCTCAGAGGGCTGGAGCCCAATCCAGGGTGCATTCTGGAGGGCGGGAGGAATTGCCCCTGACCTCCAGCTGAAAGATGTTCTTCCTCGGTTTACTCAGGAAGCAATCAAAGTGATTGACGATCATAGAGCAGGTACTAGAAAAAAACCTTTGATGCTATATCTCGCGTATCCAGCACCGCATACGCCATGGCTTCCCTCAGAGCAGTTTGCCGGAAAAAGTAAAGTTGGAATGTACGGTGACTTCGTGATGATGGTGGATGCAATGATCGGTCGCGTACTTGCCGCCCTTGATCGAAATGGCCTTACTGATGACACGCTTGTATTCTTTTCATCAGATAATGGGCCAGTCTGGTACGAGTCTGATCGTGAACGTTTCGGCCATTCATCGGTTGGGGAATTACGCGGCATGAAGGCTGATGCCTGGGAGGGTGGGCATCGCATGCCATTTATTGCTCGCTGGCCCACAACTATTGAGCAAGGCACGTCATCAGATCAAATAATTTCATTTTGTGACCTACTGGCCACGTTTGCTGATCTGGTGGGAACAGAACTACCACATGACGCTGGACCAGACAGCTTCAGCTTTCTGCCACTACTTTGCGGAGAAGATAAAGAGATTCGGCCATCACTTGCAGTCGAAGCCGGAAAAAATCACATGAGTTTTCGTTCAGGTGACTGGAAACTGATTACGGGCAAAGGTTCTGGCGGATTTTCGCAACGCGGCCAGACCCTCCAATCTGCTGGACCTGCTGGCCAACTCTATAACCTTGCAGAAGATATTCGTGAGCAAAACAACCTGTACGACAAACATCCTGAAATCGTACAACGCCTGACAGTGATGCTGGAGAACGTGAAAGAAACAGGACGAACTCGTAAATAGGCATCAAAAGGCAATCAGCTCGACGGCTCAATAGAGGAATGAAACGAAGCAATATGATTGAACTTCGAATCAAATCGACCACCGGTTGGTCTGAAAAGGCTTCCAGCTTTCTAAGTCGCACAACAAAAACAATCGCCTACACCCTCATCCCAAGTCTTGCACTGACGTCAATCGTTTCCGCGGAGTCCGACCGTCCAAACTTCGTGATCATCTTCATTGACGATATGGGATACGGTGATCTTGGCTGTTATGGCTGCGAGACCGCGAAAACTCCAATCATTGATCAGCTTGCAGCAGACGGAACACGGTTCACCTCTTTCTATGCCCAAACAGTCTGCGGCCCATCACGAGGCGCCCTGATGACGGGCCGTTATCCATACCGAGTCGGTGGCGGGTGGACAACAAACGCCGAAGAAGTAACAGTCGCTGAAGTACTGAAGGAAGCAGGCTACACAACTGGCTGTGTGGGCAAGTGGGATATGTCACGACGGCGATACCAGAAAGAACTGGTCCCGAATTCTCAGGGATTCGATTTCTACTACGGAGCGCTTGGAGCCAACGATGGCAACAAAGTCACTCTCTATAAAAATCGCGAAAAACTTGAGACGACTCAGAACATGGCTGGCCTCTCAAAGCTCTACACCGACAAGAGCATCGAATTCCTAAGAGAAAACAAAGATAAGCCGTTCTTCCTCTACCTCGCGCATACGATGATGCATGTTGTCATTGATGCCTCTCCCGAGTATCGCGATCGAACGGGTAACGGGCTCTACGCCGACACACTCCAGGAGCTTGACACACAAACTGGGCGATTGCTGGAAACGCTCGACGATCTCAACCTTCGAGACAACACGGTTGTGCTCTTCACGTCTGACAATGGTCCCTGGTCAAACGACCACGAGCAACAACGAATGAAGAATGGAAAGTTTGTTCCATGGACAAAGGGACCGAAGATTCCGTGGGGCAGTTCCGGTCCGCTTCGTGGTGCGAAAGGCTCAACGTGGGAAGGTGGAATACGAGTACCGGGAATCGTGCGATGGCCGGGGCATGTTCCAGCCGGAAAAACGAACAACGCCATCATTTCGACTCTGGATGTCATGCCAACATTTGCGGCGCTGGCTGGAGGCGCAGATAAAGTTCCAACCGATCGAATAGTTGATGGCGTTGATCAACGTGAAGTTTTTTTTGGTAAATCTGATGAAGGAGCGAGAAACTCCTTCCGATACTACGATGGCAATGAACTTCAGGCTATCCGAATCGGCGACTGGAAACTAAGACTTCCTGGCCTGAAAAAATTTCGTAAATGGCCAGAGCTTGATCGCGGAACTCAGGAAACCGAGCTCTACAATGTTGTCACAGATATTAGCGAAACAAAAAATGTTGCAGCTGATCAACCGGAACGAGTAAAAGCAATGTTGACTCTCGCGCGTGGTCTCAAGTGATCAATCACTGAAGTTAACACGATCAAATTCGGATGATACTTCTCAACTGAATGAGCAGGAATCGTCTCTTTGGGTTTCCTAACAGCGCCTACGAAGCGATTGAGTAGTTTTTGCACGCCGATGGCCCGAGGGCATGGTGAGTTGCAACTCCCTGCAGCCTTTCACAGCGAACCCAGATGTCCACCACTATTTCATGCGGGAAGCAGACGAGTCAAATCTCGTGGCTGGCCTATGGGGATTCGTTTAACGTATCCGGGCCCATCTCGGTAGGCATTTTAATTTCTTCAATCAGCCACTTGGTGAAGCCGAGTTTGGAGTGAGGGTCTGTTTCGGGACCGCATGGACGCATGCGGCCTGACCCGTGAGGAAATATATTGAGATAGTAGTGCATCTTCGGGTGATGCTTCGGCAGGCCTTCTTTCCAGAACTTGATCAGCCAGTCTCGCTCTACAAAGTCATAGTATTTCTCTTTGTCATCTTTCCAGATAATCGGCCCGTAGTAGAAAATGTATTCCTTTCCTTGTTCGAGCGTCCATTTTGCTCCCTCGATAATTCTGTCTGGTTTTCCCCAGCCCGTTTCACGCGGCCAGTGTCGATTAAACTGGTGCGATTCATAGGCTATGCCTTCTACCTTATTCATAATTGGCTGAAACCGTTTGTCGGTTGCGAAGAAATCGGGGTGCTGCACTATCTGGATGAGACTGTAGTTATCCTTCTTCAGAAGACCTTGCTTGTGGGCTTTGTTGAACATTACGCGAATGTCATCGATATCCTTCTCAAAAAGGATACGTGTATCCTCCTTGAAAGGGCCTGGTTTCGCATCCTTGTGTCCTCGGTGTATGGCTAGGTCGTATTCACGGCAGATTAGGATGTGCTCGACAGTACCACCCTTCTCTTCCCAGTTCCTTATCTTCTTTACAAGCTGATTATTCTTCGGGTCGAGGTCATCCAACTCAACAGCTAACCCCCAATAATGTTCGAAGAATACTCGCTTGGTCTTGAAGTCACCGTCAAGCCAACCGCTGACCACATCGATATGCTCAGCGACGCCGGGATATTTTCCTTTTTGTGCTTCATACGTGGGCGTACCATCCCAACTTCCACCATGGCTCGCTTTCCAGTCCTCTTGCGTGCGAGGTAAAGGACGGAGCCCAACGAGGCCATGCGTTTGAGATTCTTCTGCGGACACTGCTGAGACAACCACGCAGTTCAGCAACATGCAAAACAGTAAGTTTGAAATATTTTGGCTTGGAGCAATACGCATGGTGCGATTGGTTCTCGTGTCTTACGTAGGACTTTTTGAAGTAGTTGCCCCGGCTGAGCGTCATCCACCCCTGTAAGGCAAGAGCTGGCTTTTGCATCACAAAAGCTGGTAAATTAACAGTGCCGCTTCACCTCGAGTCAGGTCTCTATCAATTTTCAATTCCGAAGAAAACTTCTGCTGAAGCAGACCGGACAGTATTTTCACTGCTTGCACACCGCGGACATGTTTTTCGGGGTGAGCAAGGGCAGTCTTAAAACCAGCAGTCGGTTCAAAAGCAAAAAATGGCTCTTTCGATTGTGTTGAGCAGTCGTAGAGCGTTTCAATGTATTTGAAAGCAGGATGCCCTCGGGGCACATCTGTAAAGTGTGACGCTGTAATACTGAGCGGAATCTGAAGACCATTCACCACCATTTGGCAAAACTCACTGAGTGTGATCGGTTCATCGGGGCGAAAGTGATACGCTTTCAATTCGTGTGATGCTAAGCCTTTGGATTGTTTGGTGTTGTACTCATTGATATCCGGTCCGGCCACAGCACCGAGTAAACTAAGTTTTTGTACGGCAGTGAATGCAGGTGAATCACCGGGAAGGTCGGTGTAGAAGAACAGGGTGCATTGCTGTCGTAAAAGTTCATCCTGAATGCTTCTTACAGAAACATCTCTGAGCTCCTGCTGATTGTCGATCGCTAGCGCTGCCGCGACCCCTGCAGCCTGCCCAAGTGCTGACCAGACGGGCTCCATCCGCACACTGCAGATGGCAACGTGTGTGCAAGAAATGCCTACTGGAAACAGAATGCCGTTGTGCTGTTTGGGCACGAGCGTGCCGTAGGGAATCTGGTAAGGCCCTGTTGCATCATGGAGATGCAGCGTGCCTTCTGCTGCCCCTTTCCCGTACGCCGGTTCCTGTCGGCTGTCGGGGCCTTGCACACGATGTGCATCGATTCCATACACCCCAATTGCTACCGACTCCGAAAGTAACGGACCACGAAACCCATTCCCACGAAGATCTTTATGCAGATCACTTTCGGTTAACGTATAGAGCCCTTCGATGCGGCGACCCTGGCGAACATAGAGCCTGTACGGAAAGTTCCCATTGTCCTGAAACTCATCGTCGGGGAGACCGATGTTGGGTGAACCGCCTTCGGTCTGAATGTAGTAGAGGTAGCCAAGGTCGTGGTTGTGATAGATTTTTTCAATCTCAACACGCGCTTCCCAGTCGGCCAAGACCCACTGAGTACCGTGTCCGACGAGATCACCTCCCCAGGTGATACCGAGGAGATCAAATTTTCTGTTGGGTATGATCGGCTTGCTGTTTTTGTTCCATTTATACTTGGCTGCGTCGTAACCGGGCGGTGGTTCCTTCAAGCGATAGGGATGGTCTGGTCGGCCGTAATCCTTCGCAGTGATTCGATACGTAAATGCCTGTGATCGGTGGTCAGCGACACCTGTACTCTCAGGCAAGATCGTGCCGAAAAGTGTTCCCTTCACTCCACGAAAATAGTTTGTATAGATGTGTCCAGCGTGAGGCTCTTCTTTGGAACGGGCTTCACGTCCGATGCGGTAGGGAATCCCGGAATAGTCTGCCAGGTCTGCTTCATACGTCGCATCAATGATCACCTTGCCGGCGTACCTGTATTCTTTACCAAGTGTTCCTTCGTTATCGCGATTGCGTGTGACCACACCCGTAACACGATCGCCCTTCATTTCCACATCGACGGCCACTTCGTTGAATCGCGTTGTGATTCCGGCATGTTCAGCAACCATTTCTGCATAAACCGCGGCGGCCGTATGTGGCTCCCATGCCCGCCCCTCAGCGATATTCCAGACTCTCCGCGGGTCTTGTTTCATGTGCGCCTGCACCAAGGGATCATCAGCCATCTCATTACGGTGATACGTTTTCACGCGTTGGCGGAATTCCTCCATCACTCCACTGTTTGATTCCACATACTTGTCATCGAGTCTTAGTACGCCCGAAGAAAGCACTCCTCCGAGAACAGGTGCCTGCTCAATGATAATCACTGTCTTGTCGGCACGTGCAGCAGCAATAGCCGCAGCGACTCCAGCAGGTGTACCACCAACAACTATGACATCGTACTCGTTTGCCTGAACTGGTTCAGCAACTGAAATGATGGAACTGGCGAGCAGTAGTAGGGTGACGATTATTTTTGTTGAATTGACTATCACAATGGGTTTTCTTTCTTTGGTTGAGTGCCCCGCTGGGGCCTATTCGTTCCGGGGAGATACTTTTTCAGTCGTGTGATAACTCCGTCGTGCTCTGGCGTCGATGATTGCGTGGCAAGATTACTCCACTCGTTCGGATCGGTCTGGTGATCGTAGAGCTCTTCGCTACCATCAGCGTAGCGGATGTATCGCCAACGCTCATCACGTACAGCGTGGTTGTTGTGGCCCAGCGTAGACAGAGCAACGTGCTTCCACTCAGAATTCGGATCTTCGAGCAATGGCTTAAAACTGACCCCTTCAAGTTTTGGATTTACTTGCAACCCGCAGAGATCAATTAACGTCGGATAGATACTCAACAATTCAACGGGCTTGTCTATTCTCCCTTTGGTAGCACCAGGCACACTGACGATGAGTGGGACGTGCGTTGTCCGCTCCCACAGTGAGAACTTCGACCATCGCTGCTTTTCACCAAGGTGGTAGCCGTGGTCCGAGAACAACACCACAATCGTGTCTTTCGCATGCGGCCCCGTGTCGAGCGCATCAAGAACACGCCCAAGTTGCTCATCAGTCCACCGAATACAGGCAAGGTACGCATGAACCGCCTCTTCCCACCGACCTTCTTCGCACATCCATTTGTGGGTTGGAATTTTTGGATTGCTCATCGACACCTTGCGAGCAGCATCTGGAATATCGTTCCAGTCATCGTCGTCCACCAGTGGGAGCTGCACATCACCCACCCCGTCATACACCCGACGTGGTGGAAAGAACGGAACGTGCGGACGATAGAAACCAAAGGCCAAGAAAAATGGCTTATCGTGCTCACTTCCGAGTTGTTCGGTAACCCAGGTGGCTGTTACGTGATCTGTAAACTTTGATTCTTCATAGTCCTGTGGCCCAAAGTCCCAGGTACTGTGCCACCCTTTCGGCTTGTCGTGAACCTTTTTATCGAGCCTCTTGAGCCACTGTCCCGAACGTGGTCCTACAACATCAAAATGCCGATTGAGCTTTACACCTGAATGAAAAACCTTGCCAGCCGTCAGCGTCTTATAACCACTCGCCGCAAAGTGTTGTGGCAAACTGACATGTGTTTCGAGAAACTCAGGCTCTTTACTTACCGAGTAATGATTCTCGTAAAATCCGGTTGACGAAGGCCTCCGTCCCCACAGCAGACTGATCCGCGATGGATTACACATCGTTCCCTGACAATGGGCATTGGTAAAAAGCATGCCTCGGTCTGCAAGTCGATCCAAGTTTGGCGTCGAGGCCTGCGGATGGCCGCCAAGACACCCGCACCAATCATTTAAATCATCGACCGATATAAGCACGACGTTAGGGCGATCTGCAGCTTTAACGGGTTTGATGAGCAGAACGACTAAAGCAAGCAGAATTAAAACAGTGCTAATTGCTCTGGTGATAGCAGGCGAATACATCTGAAAATATTTCATTGATTAAGAAGTACTTTTTCCCTCACGCGAACCAGAACGGCTCATGCCTGACTATGGTTTCGTTGAGTCGACCCACGGCAGTTGATCAAAAGCATCGGTCAACCTGGCGTCGTTTGTGTCGTTCATTACCTTTACCACCTGACCACGTAAAGTTTTTAGTGCTGAGGCGTGTTGTGGGTCCGCCGCAAGGTTCGTGAGTTGATCAGGATCATTATTTAAGTCATAGAGTTCTTCACTCGGCC
>WLWG01002342.1_pt1 | contig 14651 bp, 13 predicted proteins | sample 6712871 | NCBI WGS metagenome assembly WLWG01 (sample SAMN12718693, study PRJNA515312) | sponge metagenome | isolation source: marine sponge | host: Mycale hentscheli | place: New Zealand: South Island, Marlborough, Capsize Point | collected 2003-05-01
AAGGTCGTTGGGTAGATTCAGATAACGTAAGATTTAGATATGGCCTACCAGAAAAAGTAGGTGGTTGGCAATCTCTTTTAACAGATACTATTGTAGGTGTAGCTAGAAAACAACACGCTTTTGTTGACACCGATGGCAATAGATATGTAGCTCTCGGTACAGATAAGTTTTTACTTTTATATTTTGAAGGTCAACTATTTGATATAACTCCATTACAAACTGCAATCACAGGTGCAACGTTTACTTTTAATGGAACAACAACTGTAACTTTAACAACATCAGCGGACCACGGAATTTCTGTAGGAGATATAATTCGATTAAGTGCAACAACTTTACCCGGTGGTACAACAGGTGTAACAACAGCAACTTTTAATGATATAAACTTTCAAGTTTTATCAGTACCAACTTCTACAACTTTAACTATTCAAGCAGCTACTGCAGGTTCCGCATCTAGTGGTGGATCAGTAACCATTACTCCTTATGAAGTAGTTGGTCCAGCAGCACAATCTTATGGTTATGGTTTTGGTATTGGAAACTATGGTGGAACAATTACTGGTGTTGTACAAACAGAATTAGATGGATCGTTGAACGCGGATACTGCTGGTACAGGTGGATCGGGGACCGCGGTTACAGTAGACTCAACTACTGGTTTTGATTCTGCAGGAACTATTTTAGTGGGTAGTGAATTAATTACATATACATCAAAAAGTTCTACACAATTTTTAGGTATTACTAGAGGTACAAACGGAACAGCAACTGCTGGCACATCAAACGGTCAAGCTCACAGTACAAATGCTGTTGTTCAGAACGCAACTAATTTTACAGGATTTGGTAGTGCAGTACAGGCATCGACTGTAACTCTTGAACCAGGACTTTGGTCTTTAAGTAATTTTGGTGAAGTATTAGTTGCAACAATTGCAAATGGTAAAACTTTTACTTGGAATGCAGGAGCTGCTAATCCTACAGGAACTAGAGCATCTACATCTACATCTGGATTTTCAACTACTAATAATCCAAGTGCAACTAGAGTAACACTTATCTCACCAACAACACGTCACTTAATTCATTTTGGAACAGAAGTAACAATAGGTTCACCGACAACTCAAGATGATATGCTTATAAGATTCTCTGTTGATGAAGATATAAATAATTATACACCAGAAGCAACTAACACAGCTGGAACACAAAGATTACAAGATGGTACAAAAATTATGGGATCACTAGTTGCAAAAGAAAACATTCTAGTTTGGACTGATAATGCGTTGTATGCAATGAAATTTGTTGGAGCTCCTTTTACATTTGGTTTTGAACAGGTTGGTACAAACTGTGGATTGATTGGTAAGAATGCAGCTATTGAAATTGATGGTGTTGCTTACTGGATGGGTAATAATGGGTTTTTCTCTTTTGATGGTACAGTTAATACACTACCTTGTTCTGTTGAAGATTTTATTTATGATGATATTGATACAACAAAAGGTCAACAAATTTGTGCAGGTATCAACAATCTATTTACAGAAGTTATTTGGTGGTACCCAACAGCTAACTCTGCATTTAACGATAGATATGTAGTTTATAATTATGGGCAAGACAATGCAGGTTTACCTATGGGTAATTGGTATACAGGTACAAATACAAATTCTATTAGAACAACTTGGATTGATTCATTAGTATATCCAAAACCATATGCAACTGCATATAATAGTACAGCTACAGGAACATTTCCTGTTATTCAAGGTGAAACAGGTTTAGGTCAAACAGTATTTTTTGAACACGAGATAGGAACAGATCAAGTTAATCCAGATGGTAGTACAACAGCTTTAACTTCTTTTATAAGATCATTTAGTTTTTCTTTACAAAAAGATCAGAGTGAAGTCTTTTTAGCTATGCGTAGGTTTTTACCAAACTTCAAAGTGTTATTAGGTAATAATCAAGTAACTATATCTGTTAAAGATTTTCCTGCAGACTCAAGTTCTGCTACTGCCTTAAGTCCTTTTACGATTACATCTAGTACAACTAAAGTTGATACCAGAGCTAGAGGACGTTATGCAAATATTAAAATAGAAAACACAGGTGCCGGCGAATCGTGGAGATTTGGTACGTTTCAAGTAGACCTACAACCAGATGGAAGAAGAGGATAATGGCAAAGATAGTAGTAAGATTACCAGAACCTAAAAAAGAATACAGTGAAGATAACCAAAGACAAATTAACAAAGCATTGACTAATATTATTGAACAATTAAACTCTACATATTTAACACAATTAAAAGAAGACCAAGAACGATTTACTTGGTTAGGATTAGGCTAATGGCAAATATATATAAGAACGAAAAAACAAGTTTAACAAATACAGATTTAACAACACTATATACAGTACCATCAAACTCTAGAGCTATTGTAAAATCATTATTAGTATCAGAAGATAATGGTGGTGCAGCAGTTGTTAAAGTTACTTTAGTAGATACAAGTTCTGCTATTTTTGTAGTAGATAATGATGTTAATTTATCAGCTAATCAAAGAGAGCAAGTATTAAATGAACCTTTAATTATGAAAGAAAGTGAAATATTAAAAGTACAAGCAAGTAGTGGTCAAGTAGATGTTATTGCATCTATATTAGAAATTAACAGAGAGGATAGATAATGCCATTTGTAGAACAAGAAGAGTCATTTGAAGATCAGGTTATAGACGGTAAAAAAGTAAAGGTTTATAAGCCAAGAGTAGAAGTAACTATAAAACACTTAAAAACAGGTAGAGAATACTTGTCAGATGCAGAGGCTCAAGAGGATGTAGATAGCCCAGTAACTGATACTACGCAGGATGATATATCAAGAAACGTCCACGTTAAGATACAAGGCCTACCTTTGGGTAGTAAAACTAACTTATAGGAGTCGTTGACGAATGGTTAAAAACCTTGTAAATTGTGATACACTCGCCTATTTACAAGCTTTGCGTACTTGCTATCAATATATATTATAAAGAGAAACTATGGGATTTTTAAAAAAAATAACAAGACCTATTTCAAGAGTACTAGATAAGATAGTACCTAATGAAATCAAACCAGCATTACCATTCTTAGCTGCAGCCGCACCATTTTTTGGACCTACTTCTGCATTTATGGGAACAGGTATAAGAAGACTTCTTATGGGCGGTGGTGCTAATTTATTAGGACAATTATCTCAAGAAGGTAATGAAGGAGAAGTAAATCCTTTATCTTTAGGTTTAGCTACATTATCAGCTGGAATGACAGATCCAGGAGCAGCATCATATCTACAAGGTTTAAAAACTCCAGCTGGAGATTTTGACCCAGCAAGAACTGGTTTTCAAAAATTTAAAGATCAAGCATTAGATTTAGGAATTACTGGTGTAGACAAGCTACAAGGTTTACAAGAAGCAGTAGCAACTGATGGTATAATGAGTAAAGCAGGATTAAAATTAGCATCTATTCCTGCAACCCAAGGCGCTATGGATTTAGGTATTGCGGAAACTAGAAGATTTAACAAACAACAAATTATAGATGATGCATTAGGAGCACTTGATGAAGGTGCAGATATTGCAAGTAGAGCTTTAGCAATTAGAAATGCAATGGAATCTTATGGTTTTACTGAAGATGAAATTTTATCTACAATTGAATCAGCAGGATACAGAGCTGGTGGTAGAGTAGGATTAAAAGGCGGTGGTATGGATGCATCTAACCCTGACTTTGGTGGTATACCTGCAGCTATAGAAAATATAAAAGAAGACGAAGAATTTGTTATGATTATGACCGAAAACGGACCAATGAAAGTTAATAAAGAAGCTTACGATGCAATGCCAGGAATGTTTATAGATACAACTACAAGTGCGTATGGTGATGCAGGTAGAGGTAGACCCGTACCAGAATTTGCAAATGGGGGACGAATAGGTTTTGATGAAGGTGGAATGTCTTTAAATGCAAAAATAATGGAAATGATTAAAGAGGGTGGTCCTAAAATTATACCGTCTGATGTTGAAATGGGAACTGAAGGCGATCGATTAGATATGGCTTTAAAAATGTTATTAAGAGATAATGAAGACAATGAACTTCTTAAATATGCATTAGATACAGCTGAAGAACGAGGTACAACTAAATTAGATGTGCTTATGGATTTAATTAAATCTCAAAGAACAAGAGATGTTATGGCATTTGATAAAGGAAAAAAATCTTTATATGATGATATTAGTGTAACAGATTTAGCTAGAAAAGAAGGTTCAATGAAAGATGGTGGCCTAATGAACCTTGGTGGTAAAGAAATGGATATGAGAGGTGGAGGTTTTATACCTATTGGTAAAAAAGAAAGAGCTGATGATGTACCAGCTAGACTTTCTAAAAATGAATTTGTAATGACTGCTGATGCTGTAAGAGCAGCTGGTGGTGGAAGCGTTAATAAAGGAGCAAAACGAATGTACGACTTAATGAATAACCTAGAGGCAAGAGTATAATGGCTGAAACAACTACGATAACAAGACCGGCGCCGATTATAGAAGGTTCGCTTACCGCCTTTTTAAAATCAATTGATAAATTAGGAGCAGGTGCAGTACCTTCAGGTTTTGCTGGTATTGATCCATCTAAATACAAACCAACTATTGCTGACGAATCACAATTACAACAATTTGCAAGAACACAAGCTGGTGGTTTAGGTTCTTTAATGCCTATGCAGGCTGGTGAAACAGCTCAACAATTTGCTGATAGAAAAGCAGCTTTTGAAACAGCAAGAGCAGCTGGAACAGCAGGATTAGTCGGAGCAGATTCTTATCAAGCATTTATGTCTCCTTATCAAAGAGAAGTTATAGATGAAACTTTATCAGAATTTGACAGACAACAAACTATTGCAGATACCGCTAGACGTGATCAAGCTATTCAAGCTGGTGCTTATGGTGGTGGACGAGAAGGTGTACTTGCAGCAGAAGCAGCAAGAGGTGCATCAACAGCTCGATCAAATTTACAAGCACAATTATTAGCACAAGGATTTCAACAAGCTCAAGCAGCAGCAGCTAATCAATTAGCAGCACAACAAGGACTTGGACAATACCAACAATCACTTGGTCAAGCAGGTCAAGCACAACAACAAGCAATAATTGATGCAGCGGCAGCAGCTGAAAGAGAACAACAGTTCCAACCATTCACACAACTAGGATTGATTGGTCAGCAACTAGCACAAATTCAACCAGGGGCATTTCCTACTCAAACAGTCGGGTATGCACCACCGGCAGCTCCAGCAAGTCCACTAGCCACAGCACTCGGTGTGGGTACAGGGGTTGCTAGTATCGGTTCTAAATTAGGATTATTTGGATAATGAGTAGAATTTTAAGACGACCTATGTTTAGAGGTGGCCCAGTCGATAGTCGTGGATCGGGGATTACGTCTGGTCTAATGGATGGTGGTAGAGTTGGTTATAATAAAGGCAATTTAGTAGCCCCTTTATATTCTGCTTCTCCAGATTATAAATCCGGTGCTGAAATAAAAAGAGATGCTCCAGGTATATTTGGTTTAAAATTTGATAGTCCTTTCTTAAGTATGAAAACTCCTGAAAATAGATTTGGAGGATCACTAAACTTTGGTCAATCTCCAAGAGAATTAGGCGAAGCATTGTCCGAAGGTTCTTCTTATACTAATTATTTAAAAAATTTAAATCAACCAGAAGAATTTGAAACAGAAACATTAGATACTGGAGAAGTTAAATTTAAGTTAGATAAAGATGGAAAGAAAATACCAATTGAAACAAAAGAGCTTTCATTAAAAGAACAAATAGAAAAAGATAGAGTTCAAAAAATTACAGATAGTGATACTCAAGGAAGTCTTGAAGAACTAGGAATAACTGTAAAAGATGATGGCACTACAGAATTTACAGGAGATCCTAGATATAGTGATCAAAAAATTAAAAAAACAGATACATCAGGAATTAAATTACCACCTCCTCCAACAGAAAAAGAAGAATCAGTAGAGTATACTGTTGAAGATTATGTTAAAATGTTAGGTGGTGACAAAGCTAGACGTAGAGATTTATCTGATATGTTAGCTAGCGCCTCTGCATCCTTTTTAGGGACTGGTGGAGTTAAAGAAGGTTTTGCAGAATTTATGTCTAGAGAAGCAGCAAAAGGCCCAGGTAGGTTAGAAAAAATAGAACAAGCTGCAGCAACATTAGATATTAAAGATAAGATTGATTCTAAGAGATCAAAAGAAAAAATTGAACTTATGAAAGAAAATACATTGTTTGAATTAAGAGCAAAATCAGATGCGTTAAAAGCAGCTGGAGATATTAGTAAAATGAATGCAGGAGATGCATTAACTTATATATCTAAAGAAATATATCGAGGACAAAAAGATAGATCTAGTTCTAGAGTTTTAAAAACTTTTTTAGATATTAAATTAAATACAGATTCAAATGTTAAAAATGTAGGAGACTTAACTTCATTCTTAAACGATGCAGAAGAAGTTTCTAGTTTACCTGAAGGAATTACAATTGTTACATCAGACCAAGGAAAAAGAGTTTATCTTAAAAGAGGAGATAAAGTAGAACTTGTTGACATAAATAAACTATAAGGAGTAACAAATGGCATCATTCACACTTGCTGATCTAGAGCAAAACGACCTTACTCCTGACGTTGCAGAAAATAGTAAACCCAATGCTTTTGTTTCAGCGTTAGCTGGTATTGGTTCTGGTTTATTTAAAATACCGGAAGGTTTTGTTTCTCTTGGTGCTACACTTATAGATTTAGGAGCAGACACTAATAAAGCTGCAGAAGTAGAAAAGTTTTTTGCTAAAATAAATCCTTTTGATGAATATGCAGAAGCAACTACAGCTGGAAAAATTACAGAACTTATTGTTAATATTGGTGTGCCCGCCGGTATGGCTTTTAAAGTAGGAACTGGATTAGCTAAAGGTGCATTAATAGCAAAAAGAAAAGATCAATATTTAGATTTAGGTGGTGATATGTCTAAAGCTATTCAAAAAAAATTAAAAGGAACTAAACTAACAAGACCAGAAACAAGATTAGTTGATGAAGCTTTTTCTAAAACAGGCACAGGTTTGGATAAAACTATTGCTTATGGAACAGGAGCTGGTTTAGGAGGTTTAGCTGAAGGTTTATTTATTGATGACGTTTCAGAGGCAGGAAGTTTTGGAGATTTAGTAGGAGGCCCCACTGCTTTAGATAGAGATAAAAAAAATCCAGAAACAGAATTATTAAATAGATTAAGATTTGGAATAGAAGGAGTTGCCTTTACAGGTCTATTGGGTGCAGCAGGAAAAACTATTTCAAGAATAAGAAATCAAACTGGAACAGGAAGAGCCATAACAGGTAAGTTTAATCAATGGACAGATAAATATTTGTCACAACCTATAAGATCAAGAGGACCTAAACCACAAATAGGTTTTGAAATTGAAAAAACAATGGAAGGCAGAATTGCAAGAGACACAAATGTTACAGAAAATGCAATGGAAAGAATAAATAAAATTGCTGGTAATATACAAGACAAAACTAAAAAAACTTATGGAAATAAAACATCTAATAGAACTAGAGAAAAATTAGATGAAAAATTAAATAATTTTTTAATGAGTGATAAATATTTAACTCCTAATATAAAACAAGTTGAGGAAATTTCTGGTAATGAGTTAAAGAAAACATTTGTTTTTGATATTAGAAAAATACCAAAGACAGATCCTATAACTAGTCTTCCTTACAGAGTTGGTTTTGGTCAATTTAAAGATTTAAAACCAGGTGCTCAACTACCGGATAAAGCTAAAGTGTTAGATAAAAAAACAGGTAAATTTATTAAAGACGATTTAGGAAATGATGTTTTAGAAGATACTATGTCAGCTGAAGAAGTGGTTAATGTTCAATTTAACAAACCTACTGAAAAAGCATTAAAAGATTTTAAAACAGATTTTAAAAAAACATTTAAAGCAACCGATCAAGAACTTGATGGTATTATAGATGAGTACGATAGAGTTAGAGGTAATGTAGAAGAATTATTAACTGTGTATGCTTCAAGATTAACTCCCGATGCATTACAAGAATTTGGTACAATGATGAGAAGTTCTTTTAAAGATGCTTTTGATAGAGGCTATGATGTATTTAAAAATAATAAAGGTGATTTACAAATTGCTAAAAATTATCGTCCTACTCAAAAAGTATTAGAGGAAACAGCTGAATCTTTTGTTAATGATGTAGCAACAAAAAGTAAAGGTAAACTTAAATTAACAAAACAAGAAGCTATGACAATGGCTGATGAAATTTGGGATGGAACTGAATTAGCCAAAGGAGTTTTATTAGGTCAAGGAACAAGAGCTGCCGGTCAAGTTTTTTTAAAAAGTGTTCCTGATTTTTATGTTAAATCTATAGCAGATACATTAGCTAATACTAAAAAACAAATTGTTGGTCAAAGTAATAAGTTATTAAAAGATCTTACTCCAGAAGGTCAAAAAGTTATAAAAAATTTATTAGGAAAAACAAAAAATCCTATGTCAACATTAGTTGAAGGAACTGCAAATCTATCTTCTCAAGTTAGATTTAATCAATATTTAGATGATTTAGCAAAAGAAAATAGTAGAAGAACTAATACTTGGAATAGATGGAATGATGGATATACAGAAATAAATCCTAGAACAGGAGATGAAATTACAGTAGCTCCTAAAACAGGACCCGAACCCCCTATTCCTTTTTTATTTGATGACACTGGAAAAGGAAGAAAAATAGCTGGAGGAGATTCTCGTAATTATCAACAAATTCTTGGAACTGCAGCAAGAGCGCAAGAAGGAACTGCTTTAGGAAAATTTAGTGATCCTCTTGCTACATTAAAACCTTTAGATGAAACTGAAAGAGCTGCTCAAATTATTAAACAACAAGACGCTAAACTACAAGCATTAGAAAATGCAAGACTTAAGGCAGCAGAAAAAGGAGAAACTTTAACAAAAAGTAAATTAGATAAAATAGCGAGAAAAGCTGAAGAAGATGCTTTAGATGATATTTTAAATCCTTTAGCTGGAAAAGTTGCTTTTACAGAGTACGCAGATGCTTTAACAAAAACTAAAGAATTATCTAAAAGTTTTTTAGCTCAAATATATCAAAACACAATTTTATATCCTAAAGCAACAGCACAAATGGCTAAAACAATTTTAGCTCCTTTTACACACGCAAGAAACTTTATTAGTGCTGCGGCATTTGCTGGAGCAAATGGTTTGTTACCATTTGGTAATATTGATGATGTAAAAAAAGCTTTTAATGCTTTACAAGTAAAGGGATTTAGAAGAGATAATCCTTTGTATCAAGAACTTTTAGAATTAGGTGTTGTTAACTCTCAAGTTCAATTAAGAGATTTATTAGGATTAATGGAAGATGCAAAATTTGGTTCTATATTAAATAGAATAGGTCCTGACTTTAATGGAGTAAATACTTTTTTAAGAAAGATGGCTAGTTTAAAAAAAGGATTTGAAGATGCATACACAGCAGAGGATGATTTTTGGAAAATATTTACATATTTTGGAGAGAAATCAAGATTAAAAAATGCATATAATGCTTCGGGTTTAAAAGCTGGTATGGAATTTGTAGATCCTAATGGAGTTAAACAAATATTTAATGATGAATATTTAAAAAAAGAAGCAGCTAATTTAGTTAAAAATCAAGTTCCTAATTATGCATTTGTATCAGAAGCAGTAAGAGGAATTAGAAGATTACCTATTGGTAACTTTGTAGCTTTCCCTGCAGAGATTTTAAGAACAGGAACGAACATCGTAAGTCGAGCTTTAGATGAAATAAATTATAAAGTAATAATTAATGGTAAAGAAAAAACACCATTAAAAGCTAGAGGATTACAAAGATTGTTTGGTATGGCTACTACATCAACTGTACTACCTGCTGGATTAGTTTCTGTTATGTCAACTATATATGATGTAAGTAAAGAAGAAATAGAAGCAATGAGAAGATATGTACCAGAATGGTCTAAAAATTCTACCTTAATACCATTTAAAGACAAAGATGGTAATTTAGAATATATAGATTTTTCACATATGAATGCATATGACACTTTAGTTAGACCTATTCAAACAGTTATTAATGCAGTTAATGAGGGTAAACAAGACAAAGATGGTATTATGGGAGACTTCTTATTAGGTTTAATTGAATCTACAAGTGAACTTGGACAACCTTTTATTACAGAATCAATGTGGACAGCAGCCTTACAAGATGTATCACCAATTTTAGGAAGAGGAGGAGTAGATGCAAGCGGTAGAAGAATTTATGATTTAGATGTAGATAGTGTTGGAGACGCCTTTGCAAAATCAATACTTCATTTAGGTGAAACACAAGTGCCATTGAACTGGAAACAATTAGAGAGACTTGGAATGTCTATAATACCAAAAGACAACAAAGGTAGATTTAATGAAAGAGGTGATCAATTTGAATTAGGTAATGAGTTGTTAGGTATTGCTGGATTAAGAAGAGTAGAAGTAAATCCACAAAAAGGTCTTACGTATAAAGTTACAGATTATAAAAAAGGAATAAGAGCAGCTAGAAATATATTTACACGAAGAACTTTAAAAGGAGGAGAAGTTACACCAGAAGAAGTAGTAGATGCTTATATAGATTCTAATAAAGCTTTATTTGAAGTAAATAGAGAAATGTATAAAAATATGAAGGCAGCTCAAACATTAGGTTTAGGTGAAGGACAAATAGAAGATGTAATGATAAGAAGAGGTGAGAGAAATGCATTTAATTCTTTAATAGATGGTGAATTTAGACCTTATAAAATGTCTAATGATGTTGAAAGTATTTTTGAAATAAACGCAGAAAGATTAGGATTTTCAAATCCTTTAAACTCTGCTTTAGATGTTCTAGATAATATATATGAAATATTAACTCAAACACCTACTTCATTAGATGTATTTCCTAATTTGCCTAATCCATTTAGACAATCAATTATACCTAATCTAGGTAGTACTCCTGTAGGACAATTACCTCCTGTAATTACAGGAGCCAATACCAACGTAATGAATGCTAATGCTAGATATGGTAGTATACCTACTATTGTAGGTCGAACAACAGCAGAAGAAGTTAACAAAGTATTTTCTAACGACGGATAGATTATGGCAATAGAACCCAAAACAACCAGAGAACACATTTTATCTTTATACGGACACATTTCAGGTGTTAAGAAAAATTTAAAACACGTACACGAGGATGTAGAAAAATTGGGCGGTAAGATAGATAAAGTCTATTGGGTTCTTTTAGCAGCAGCGGGAACTGCTGCACTCTTCGCCATAGAAAAAATCATTAACTAGGAGAAAAATTATGCAGTTGAGTAAACACTTTACTTTAAGAGAGATGACCAATTCGATGACCGCGCAGCGTAAGGGCATAGATAACACACCAGGATCAGGAGAGATTAAAAGTTTAGGTGATCTGTGTTATGAAGTTTTAGAACCGCTACGTGCGTGGGCAGACAAACCTGTGACCATCACCAGCGGATACCGGAGCGAGGCGCTGTGTGAAGCGATCGGCAGCAAAAAGACATCGCAGCACGCGAAGGGCCAGGCGGTCGACCTAGAAATATTTGGCGTGCCCAACATTAAGACAGCTTACTGGCTACAAAATAACGTTGATTTTGACCAGCTGATTATGGAGTACTATGATAAAGATGATCCAGCAGGCGGATGGGTCCACATAAGTTATCACGAATCTGGATCAAACAGAAAACAAGTTCTTACTTTTGATGGGAAGAAATACACTGAAGGTCTTCCGGATATGGAATGGAAGGGTGGCAAAGTCGTAGGTTAACTACACATACAACCCATAAAAGAACCACTACCATCATTCATTATGTGTAAGTTTAAAGTATCTGCATAACCTGTAAGTTTAAGTCTTAATATTTCACACAGATCAAAACAATCTACTTCAGCAGTTATAGCTATGCCTTCCATAATTTGTTTTGTTACAGGTATCAATTGATACAAACCATCATTTAGAATAATTAGTTCCATTAGATCTCGTAACCCATATCCAATGTTAACATATATACTGATTTAGGAACTTTCTTTTGATCATTTACATAGGTGTAATGATTCATTTCTTTAACAATAGGTTCGGGTAAAGAATTTTCTTTTTCCATTTTACTTATATTCCATTCCCATATCTTGCCATTACTAAATTTATTTTGATATAAGAAAGTTATATTGTACTTCTTTGCGGTCTCAATATTTACTCTTAACTTATCTTCTTGTAAAATAAAATCAGGAAATCTATTGTGCTCGCAATTTCTTTTTTTGAACTCAATAATTTTACTTTCATTCCAAAAATCAAAAGGTTTAGTTTTTAAAGTGGTTATTTGTAGTTTGTCTTCTTGGTACTCTGGTTTACTATTTAGATACTCTAGTTGTGTTTTTACATCGTGAGTATCGCTTTGATTAAAGTTTATCATATCCAGTCTCTTAACTCCTCTCCCATTACTTGTGTTGCTATGTTTATTTTTTTACGCAGTGCTTTTCTGATCTTTTCATCTACAGTTTTTGGTGCTATAAGATCAACATATGTTACCGCCTTCTTCTGCCCTATTCTATGCGCTCTGTCTTCTGACTGCAGTCTTTTTTCTAGGTCATATCCATTAGAATAATAAATAACATTATTCGCAGCAGTTAAAGTAATACCATAACCACCGGTCTGTGGATTACCAATAAAGAATCGTGCTTTAGAATTAGGGTCTTGGAACTTTTTAATATTGTCCTGTCTTTTTTCTGCATCAACAGCACCATAGTATTGAACAATAGAATCATCTCCATACTCATCACTAATTGCGTTAACAATTTGTTTAATATCATATACATAGTTGGCCCAGATAATAACTTTACCTTCTACTTCATCAAGGACTTCTAGTAATGCTTTGATTCTATTACTCTTTACTTCAGTAATACTACCATCATCATTCTTTAAATGACCACAAGTGATCTGATGTAGTCGCATCATTTGAGTTAGTACGTGAGGCGCGGTTGCCATCTTACCTTTTAAAGTAGCGAGGGCCGCGGATTTCATAGTGGCATAAGCTTTACTTTGCTCATCTGTAAGATCTACTTGTCTCTCTATGTATGTCTTTGGAGGCAAGTCCAAACAGTCTTCTTTTAAAACTCTATCAGAAAACTTTTTTAATATCTCTGATAACTCATCAAGTCTTTGATAACCTGTGGGTATCTGTACTCTACGTCCACCAAAATTTCTATCTACCATAATTGCATATCTATTTCTAAAAGAATAAAAGGAACCAAATCCTAATAACTCTTCATCAAGAAAACCACATTGTGTATATAAGTCTAGCGGTGATTTAGTTACAGGAGAACCTGTAAGTATTCTTCTATATTTAGCGTGCTTACCCAACGTGCAAATAGACTTTGTTCTCTTTGCAGAAGGTGTTTTAATAGTTGTAGATTCGTCAACAGCCATTAGAGTTTTGTGGCAATTCATAAACTTTGCGGCAAACTCAAGGCCTTTTTTTGTCGAAAATGCTTCCACATTCATAATAAGGATGTGAAGGTCATAGTCAGATTTAAACAATTGTTGGTACTCTTTATCCTTTGCTTTAGATGTGGTCGCAGTCCATAGTACTGTTTTATGATCTATATGACTAGCTAAATGAATAGGTATTTCTTGTGAATACCAGTTTCTATACACACCCTTTGGTGCTATAATTAACGCCGCATTTATTTTACCTTTATCATATAGCATTGCCATATTATCGACTAATACTTTTGATTTACCTGTACCCATCTCCATAAAGTATGCATACTCTTTTTTATTCCACGACTTTTCCAATGCATTTAATTGATGTGCATAGGGTTTAGTTTTAAATTTATATTTCATAATTATTTTCTTCTTTCTAGTTGACAAGTATATAAGGCCTATGGTAAAGGTTGTCAAGAAATAAGAAATGAAAAATAAAATATTTGAGTTATATAAGCCAGACTCTTTAGCAAGCTTTTTAGAATTTTATAAAAGCAACCCTAAAGAAAAATTTGTTTATGTAGTTCAACAACCACCACCTAATATAAATATATTAAGTGCGTCCGACTTTGGTTATCTTGTAATATGTTTGCCTAATAGAGACCAGGCAATATTTTCTACTGCACCTTATGTGCATAAGATGAGAAAAAATTTACAAGATTTTCGTAAAGAAGATTATTTACTTGCAGTTGGAGATCCTGTAATAATAGGTATCTCAACTTGGTTAGTAGGTGAAACCACTAACGGACAGTTCAATATGTTGAAGTGGGATAAACGTGAATATAGATACTATCCATTAGAAGTGGACGGCTATCAGAAAGGATAAGTTATGAGTGACGTAAGAAATATGATGTTAGAAGATTCAAAAGATCTTCTAGATAATGTAGAGGTTACAACTGTTGCAGAAGAATGTGTAAAGTTGAAACAAAAAGAAGATGAGATTGCAGCATTAGAAGAGCAACTCAAAAGTAAAAAACTAGAGGCTGATGATATTAGTTCTCGAGTAATACCAGAGTTGTTAGCGGAACAAGGACTCTCTGAAATTAAATTAGCAGATGGTTCCAAAGTAGCTGTTAAAAAAGAATTTAGATGCACTCTTCCTAAAGATGAGGAGAAAAGAGCGCAATGCTATAAATGGCTTCGAGATCAAGGGT